>Ga0131853_10024064_pt1 | contig 10992 bp, 5 predicted proteins | sample TergutLab28metaG_FD_92764 | JGI IMG/M metagenome (GOLD analysis project Ga0131853, IMG submission 92764) | Labiotermes labralis P1 segment gut microbial communities from Petit-Saut dam, French Guiana - Lab288 P1 (version 2) (version 2) | ecosystem: Host-associated > Arthropoda: Insects >...
AACATTCCGACATGTTTCGATCTTGTCAGATCATCATCAGGGAGCTTTGTTCCTTGCTAAAGTTATATTACAGTATTCACAATTCAATTCGTATTTGCAAATACGAATTGAATTGTGAATACTATAACATAACTTTAGCAAGGAACAAAGCTCCCTGATGATGATCTGACGAAATCGAGAAATGTCGGAGTGTTTTAAAATATTTTAAAAGTTTTGTATATGAAATTATATGTGCATTCGTTGGTTGATAAATTGAAGTGACTCTACAAAAAATGCACGGTTCTACAATAAGACTTATTCAGGTACTTGAAGTTTCCTTTCTTTGCGTAATTCCGTGTTGCACTTTTATATGAAAATAAGCCACAGTCAGCATATCCAGCTTACCATCAATACATTATGTTGCTTAAACTACTTGAATGACTCCAAGGAAAACAACATTGTTTGATCACTCGATATCTGTTTGATCAAATCAAGAAGAGTGAAATGAGGAAGATGTGTAGCACGAGTGGAAAAAACAGAAATTCGTACAGTGTTGTGATGGGGAAACCTGAATGAAAGAGAATACTTGGAAGACGTAGGCGTAGATGGGAACATTAAATTAAAAATAAAATATACTTGGAGGTCTTGGACTCTATTAATGTATTCCAAGATGGGGACAATCAATCGGTTGTGAACACGGTAATAAATCTTCGGCTTCTATAAAATGCTGGCAATTTTTTTGACACGCTGAGGAACTAAAAGCTTCTTAAGAATGTGTGTATTTAATAAAGTCAGACAGACAGACAGAGAGACAGACAGAAGGAAGGATGAATGAATGAATGAATGAATGGAAGAACAGATGGACCGACAGATGTATAGGTAGAGGATGGACAGGTACTTAGAGAGACAGACATACTCACCTAATGAACGCAGAAGATGAATACCATTTTGGAAGAAGTCGCGCCGTTTTATCCCATTTGTGTCTAGTATTGAGTTTCAGCTTTTACAATTATTTTCCCTGAAATGAAGCTACAACTTTCTGCGTGCACAAAAATCCCACGTAAGACAACTTAAGCTTTCTGTAGTGATATATTATAAACTTTACATTAAATGTTGAAAACCTGTCGCGTTATTCGATGATGAGGGAGTTAGAGAAATTATATTCTCAAGTGACGCCGCTGATGCCTGCCAAAATTTTGTAAGTATCTGCCTGTTGTACCTTTCGAAGCAGGAAGTTAGCTTGAACAATATTTAAATTTTCAGATCTGCGACACAGAAAAAAAGCCCTGTCTTCTACAAAACAAAGGATCCTGTGCTGTGTGTGTGAAAATACAAGGCGTTTGTTCCTAGATTAAGAAGAACTGCATAAATGCTCTTCGTGGGATAAATGTGGACACTTGTAAAAGTGAAGGTTGTTGGTACAGTTCAGTTGAAACGTGATGTCACACGGTGACGCATGGAAGGCGAAGTGAAGGGGAAACTGGCGAATGGAGTGGGTAGCCAGTACCCTTCACACCACCTTGGAACATTGTGTATCCAGCATTACTACCAACTATAAAAGCTGATGCGCACACCTCGGCTGCCAGTAGTCGACTGAACTGACGCCCCTGCCGATTTAAATGGACTCGTCCGTTTCGCCGAAAGACGAAATCTGGTTTCTGCGCGTGTGTCATCACATTTCAAACGCAGTCTACATATAATTACCAATGTGTTTGTAAGGGTTAAATAACGAACATATTCATTAATATAAATATACAATGATGTGTCAGTCAAACACAACAAAACTTAATTACTTTTAATATTGTATTAGGGCAACATGTTTCTATTCTTATAGAATCATCTTCAGGTCCTTCTAAGAATACAGATCCTTACGTAGCAATGTTTAAAATGCGCTGTGGGATCCCAAATGTTTACATTCTTAATAAAATTATTTATAAAATGCATGTGTCGCTATGATTGTATAATAAGAACAGAACGACACATGTATTTTATAAATAGTTATATCAAGAATGTAAGCGTTTGGGATCCCACAGCGCATTTTAAACATTGCTACGTAAGGATCTGTATTCTTAGAATTGCCTGGAGATGATTCTATAAGAATCGAAACATGTTGCCTTAATACAATAATAAACATAATGAAGTTTTATTGTGTTTGACTGATACATCATTGTATATTTATATATGTGTTAAACACTTCGGGATGGCAAAAATTAAATAAAAAATATTCACCCATACCTTACTGAAAAAGAAATTGCCTGATGAATTAAATACCGTAATTGTATGGGGTTTGTGGGCCCGGTAGCTCAGTCGGTATAGCGACTGACTACGTACTGGACGGTCCGGGATCGAATCCCGGTGGGGGCGAGGCTTTCCGCCCATCCAGACCGGCTCTACGGCCACCCAGCCTCCTATAAAATGGGTAACGGGTCTTTCCCGGGGGTAAAGTGCGGCCGAGGCGTGCTGCTGACCACTAACCCCCTTCTAGTGCCGCGGTCATGGAACAGTAGAGCTATACCTCTACCCACCCTCTGGGCCACACTGGGCCTGTAACGGGAAAACTTCACCTGTACGTTTTTAATTGTATGGAATTTTCTGAGACGATTCATGTTTTTGACGACATGAAACCGGCCACTTTATAAAATTCGAAGTTCTATTACAAAAACGAACTTGACATTTTCAAATAAATCTAAAGTGGAGTCAGAAGTCTTTGACCATTTTTTCTGTGGGATATACAAGCACTTGTCCTTTGTAAATGCTCGTAATCTTACTACTATAATAACACCTTTTCAGTCACATATCTTCAAATGGCAGGTAACTATTATAATTCAACAAGAGATAGAAACTAAGGGGTCGTAGTCTACTTTAAGACATTTTACTAGAACATACCAGAAGTTTCCGAGGACAGATAAGAAGAGATCGGCCAATGAAGTCGCTTTGAACACGGAACTCACCTGAGTTGGAAGTAAGAATTGTTACCCACTTGACTACGGGTGATCAAGCTGTTACTTCCGGTTTTCAGAAATAATGACCTTTTTATTGGCAAGATGAATTTAAACATTTCTTACAGAGTTCTTTCCCTTTGTTTCGTTTTTAATCTCTTATATACCAAATTTGAACGATATAACAGCATTCAGTCATAAAGAGGCTCAAATTTCTTTCCAAATGCCGATATTTATCTGTGAAACAACAAGGGGTCTTATCACAGCTCACAACACTCCTTAACATATTTATTGCGATAGTTTTACAGAAACAATATTGTTTTTTGAGCTGGTTTTACAAAACAACTTTTTTTTATTGCGCTGGTTTTATAGAAACAATGTTGTCATTTGCGCTGGTTGTGCAGAAACGATGTTGTTTGTTGCGCTGCTGTTACAGAAACATACTGTTTATTTTGCTGGTTTCACAGAAACTATGTTGTTTATTGCGCTGGTTTTACAAGAACAATATTCATTCATTACGGAACGTTCTTTTTCATTATTCTTTCATACTAATCGCTAAACAAGTCACATGTTGATGAAGCTGTCAGAGTGACATGTGCTGTGCATTCCAACTGCGCAGTTACAACCAGTTCTGCACTGCACAAAAAGTTGTTTTGCCTCAGAGACTCTGTCCATCCTGGTAGCTGTGCCCACCGAATTCACTTTCGCAAGACGCAGTTATTGGCCATTATAGCAGCTTATAGAATAGCTGCCATGTTCGAATCATATGCAAGTACTGTCAGTAATTTAAAAAGCTATGGAATGGTGACGAGTGTTCATTTCGCGGTAACAAAATTGCTGTCTACCTCGGCTTCGTCCAGGTCCGTGGTTCACGAATATTGTCACAGAATTGGCGCCGGTGGGAGAGAGACCTGAAATTGACGCCATGTCTGTAACAACGTGATAGTTTATCTCGTTTCAACATTATAGGTCATCACGTTCAGTTGCTTCGATTTTAGCTCAAGTTTACTATCAGTCATCGTACATGTCATCCTGGCGTTTAGAAGAGACGTAAGAGGCGTGACTGTTAAATAACGAGACTGATTTACAAAAGAGAGGCAAGGATATCGTAGCCTGTGCAGCGACTCATTGAGGACTAGACGGTTTGGAGTTCGAACTCCTTTGGCGGCAAGAGATTTTCTCTTCTTATCACGCGTCCATAACGGCACCGGGTCTAGTTCATTTTTGGCACAATTATTTTCATTGTATTTATCTGTTTTTATCTTTAATTTCTCAGTTCTAAATTGGGTTTAGAGGGGACGCATGTTAATTTTCTTGTTACATTACTTTTCGAAATATTTTTATTTGTACTCTTCGAATATTTTTTGCACAAAATTCCAGTACAGTAACTTTCGGAGTGAAAATTGTCTTATATTTACGTTCGGTTTTTTTTGTGGCTAACATTGTTTATGTATTATTGTTATTAGTTCTGGTTTCGTAATTGAACTTAGTGCACTTGGGTCAGCAAGTTAATCAACAGAAATTTAAGAAATTAAATATATAATTTAATTTTAACTTACATATATGTGTCCCAGCATATTAAAACTACACCTCCTATAAGCCAGGTTCAACCATTATCATTTAGGTTAATGACGAGATATTTTTTGTTGAAAACTGACTTCGAATTAAATTAAAGAAAGACGTTGTATGGTTTGCAGAACATTTATCTTCCGCCATCTTGTGCTGGAGAGTTTCCCGGGCTTATCTGCAGAGTACTTCAGTTACCAACATTTTCTGGTCCAGTATTTTTTAGCTTCTTTCTTCAATGCGTTTTTATGCAATGCTACAGAAACTTCGAAAAAAAAAAACGCGCGCGCGCGCGCGTGTGTGTGTGTGTGTGCGATCTCCAAATAATGTCAAGTTTTCCTCTACAGCGTGTTGTGTCTGTTACAATTTTTTCATTCCATATGGCGGTAAATTGTTTAATATTATTTCTGGTGCATGGTCTTACCATTTGTTCCTTTCCGCTCTAACTTTTATTCTTCTTATTCTCCTTACAACTCAATTATTAATTGCTACAAGCTTATTACTGCATTCAGATGTTCTAAAAGCGACATTTCCATCCAATTCTCGTTCTTCTTACATGTCTCTTGCTTTTAGGACTGTACAGGTACTCAAATATTGTTATTCTGCTGTTTTGTATCAACTTTATTATTGTTCCTTTTGCACCCTTAAAAAATTGAAGTATTCTTACTTTGCAGTACATAGTCACTCTACTGTAATAATAATAATAGTAATAATAATAATCTCCTTTATGCAGGGTATTTATACTTATATTCCTGAGGCAAATTATGTCCCTAGGGAATACAGTTATTATTATTATTATTATTATTATACGATATGTATGTCTCCTGTCACAGGCTTTTCTTCCTGGTACTTCTCTTGAACCAGCGGTGATCCCCACCGCTCAGGCTTCAAGTTTCACTAATAATAATAATAATTATTATTATTATTATTATTATTATTATCGTAGTGTTGCGTTCGAGTGTTTACGAAGTAACTGACTTTTCTTTCATAAATTGAATTGAACGGAATGATACTGCCCATATATTTAAAAAAAAACTCTTTTTTTCCTGTGGCGCTGCGACCCAACGCAGGCCATGGCCTCCTCATTCTTGAGGTTTCTAGATCACACACAACGACGCACCACAGTCGGTAGGACTCCTCTGGACGCGTCATCAGTGCGTCGCAGAGACCTCTACCTGACAACACACAACACTCGCAACAGACAGACATCCATGTCCAGGTGGGATTCGAACCCGCAGTCTCAGCAGACGAGCGGCCGTAGACCGACGTCTTAGACCGCGCGGCTACTGGGATCGGCTCAGAAAAATCTTAAACCCTTTTAATAAATCTTCTGTAACAAATTATAATATTATTAATGCTCTTGTTTTTAGGCATAACATTTCTCATTATATTTTTTTATATTTGTGTTTGTTTGTTATGCCTGTTTTCCTTATGTTGTTATGCTGTCTCTGTAATTGACTTTATCGTTGTTTTGCCAGCATTTTAGTAATAAAGTACTGAATTATGTTAATTAAATGCCCTGCTTAATCACAATACTTTCAAGATTATCGTGTGGATTTTTAAAGTGTCGTTAATTGTATGTTAATTGTATGCTGCAGTGCAGGACTGGTATTCCGGCCTTTGCCTGGAGTTACTGAAGAAATCCCTAGAGAGTCTTAATCAAAAGCAGTTCGGGAAGCGGCGTAGATAATCTATGATATGAAATTAATTCTTAGAAAGTATTATAAGAAGATACTGAATTGATTAAACTCGTTAATATTGGGATAAAATTGCGGCTTTTTGTGCATACATTAATGAAACTTAGTGTTCCATAAAAGTGGGAAATTGTTAGGTTACTGATGTACAAATTTTGGTGAAATAACCCACCCAGAAGGAACAGAAGTTAATATATTCTTCAATATTAATGTTGCATGGAAACAAATTGTCGAGTCATTCAATGGAATACTTAATGCAGAAGGTTTGGATTGATTTAAAATTTATATAAAATGTATTTCCCTGAGCATATCGAATTATCTTCGCGGGTACCTTGTATAAGACAGGCGATTGAGCCGAAGAGGCAGACTCCTTGGCGAGATATGATCCTATCTGGCTGACACTTAGAAGCCGGCTTCTCATTGCCTGTTTGCGTTAACAGATGTCACTAACATGCAAAACATTTTCGCACTCTGACATGTAACGAACCAGATGCCCCCCCTTTTCAGTCTTTTCCTATCTTTACGACCAGCCTGCTCATTCGTCCAGAGCATGTACGATAAACACTACGTTTGGTAGGAAGAAGATCAATAATACTTCGTGTTCCTTTTGTTGGATCATACACCGCATTCTTGTGTCAGTTTATGCTGCGCCATCTCTTATTAACGGCTTGAACCACATTACCGCCCGCACTGTCCTACGGCATTAATTTCTGTTTGCCTAATAGGAACTTCTTTGCCGTGCTAATTCTAGAGAAGTACGCATACTTAGAGAATAACTTATTTTGTATCTCAAGTGGTGCAAGACGGATTAATTTCAAATAGGACTTAATTATGGTTGAACTTCAAAGAAGAAATGCATTTACCTTGGAAAATGTCAGTTTAGTAAAACGTTTGGACATGAGTTGAAAGTTTAGCCCTTCGTTACCGGCCGAGACACGGATTTTAGAATTTAAATCTACTTTACATTTATCACGCCTGTTTAACAGACAAAGAAAAAAAAAGAGTCTTTTGTGGTGTTCGTGTCTGTTCGTGTCATCTGTGCCATAACATCAGCACCTGAATAGTGGACATGTATTCTTTCTTTGCAATTTCCAGCTTTAAGGAACAACAGCGAGCTGATATGACGTAGCTGGTACAGTAATTGAAATAGGGATTTGGCGACAGGGGAACCATCCTTCGATGTCCGACAAGCACAAGAGATAATTCTTTTCAAAGCTTCAAGACAGGCTCTGGGACCCACCCAGTCTCCTGTTTAGTAGGTGCCGAGTTTAGAGCTGCATAACATGGTGATGTCCGCTTACCTCCTTCTGTCGCTGGAGTTAAAAATGAGAGGAATTATTCTTCTGTTTCCCCCCATTTATCTTCAAGAGATTTATCGTTGCTTTGCTTTGACACCTAATACATTTACCGTTTTAAAGGGCGGAATGGATACACAAACTGCGAAGAAATAAACTGAGAGGAAACAAATTATAATAATTATACCGCGAAATTTATGCTCCAAATTAATGGAGTACCCATGCCTCAGACTTCGCTCTACGTCGTCAGTTACTGTCTACGGAATATATATATATAAAGCAGTCCCGTTACAGCTAAGTGATCTGTACTCCTCACCCAATATTGTGCGGGTGATAAAATCGAGAAGAATGAGATGGGCAGGGCATGTGGAGCGTATGGGTGAGGAGAGGGGGCGTATAGGGTCTTGGTGGGGAAACCGGAGGGAAGGAGATCACTGGGGAGACCTAGGCGTAGATGGGTGGATAATATTAGGACGGATCTCCAGGAGGTGGGATGTGGGTATGTGGACTGGATTGGTTTGGCCCAGGATAGAGACAGGTGGCGGACGCTTGTGAGTGCGGTAATGAACCTTCGGGCTCCGTGAAATGCGGGGAATTTCTTGAATAGCTGCAAACCAGTTAGCTTCTCAAGAAGGACACTGCACCATGGAGTAAGTAAGTAAGTAAGTAAGTAAGTAAGTCCCGTTACAGGCCCAGAGTGTTCCAGGAAGTTAAGGTTCCTAGATTACATGACAACGGCACAGGATGGTGGTAAGGTTGTAAGCCTTGCGCACCGGCCGCCTTTACCCCCAGGAAATGCTCCTGGTACTCATTTCTGTTAGAGGCTAAGTCGACCCCAGGGCCATAATGCGATCGGAAGGATTATGTCCATGAAAAATTCCAATGACGCCATCTGGAATCGAACCAGCGACCTTCCGATTTGTAGCACAGCACCTTAACCACTGTGCTACCGCGGTCTCCATATATATAACAGACGAGTAAATTAGTGACTTTCTGAACATAAAGGGGCATGTGTTATGAAATCAAGCCTGATGCTCTTATCAAAACATTGCAACGCATTAATGCATTGTTTATCCCTACCTAATACGATATAAAACGTACTGCGCATGCCTGCCTCTTGCCTCTATTCGTTAACACAGTGCCAATCCTTGCTGCTTGTTCAGTTGAAACGCAGGGACTTCAATACAAGGACAGGTCAACTAGTTACGCTTGTGTAGGAGTCAAAAAGTTGATCAAATTACTCAACTGACCAGTCAAAACACTCGGGGAAACTCGGTCATTGACTTGGGCCGTACTGCGACTTACGCGGCTAGTAGCCGGCCTGTCACGAAGGAGGCCCGGGTTCTGTCACGGACCGGTCCATGTGAAACCTGAGATGGAGAAAGTGTCAGTGAGCGATGTTATATTAAATCATAAATTGACAACCTCATTAAAGTAGGTCACTAATAGGCGACGGCATATAATTTGTTGAAGTCTTAACCTCATATAACTAATAATTAAAAATTCTTTCCTACATCACAGAGAAAGTGTTGTTTGTCCAATAAAAAGACCAGTTAGTTGACGCTCTATGGGGGAATAATGGCTCTTTTTCCGGGGATGTTATGAAACACGTAAATAAATACACGAAAGAATAGCAACTTTTGCTGTACAACAGGAGGCATATATAAATATAACAGCCATATAGAAAGCTGATGAACCTTCGTGTGGACATTAATTACATTCGAGCTATAGAACAGAATAAAATTTAACGCGATATTCTAACTGCCACATCATGAGTATACATAGTATAGGTGAAGGCGAAAATCAACCCAGTTCTTGCGCTATTCTGTGCACTGAAATAATTTCTCATCTCAAAATCTTCCAGCCAATTTTTGAAGGAGCAAAATTAATGTCAACCCATTACTTTTGAAGTCTGACAAACGCCAGGAACGGTTTGGGTGATATTTCAATCACAAAAATCCCTGCCTTTGGATTTGTTTATTGGAAATAAAGTAAAATTGCCCTTCTTTACGCCGCTGAAGTCTTGTAAGAGGAGTATGAGTGTGTGAGTGTATCTCCAATCAGTATGAGTGTATCTCCATTCAGTATGAGTGTATCTCCACTCAGTCTTATCCTTAGCACTGGATAATTGAGGTGATGGTCAGATTCACACCCCGGCCGTTTTACCCCTGGTTACCCCTTGAACAGTTTGTTAAATGAGCTCCACCGCCAGTTTGGACGCTTTTCTTTTTTTTAAAAAAAAAAAAAAAGAAAATCCTCTTATTCCTGCTGAAGGTCCAGACGTTAGCCCAGAACCCTTTGTGCACTTGTAATTGTAACATGATTCGTTCTTGTTTCAAATTGTATTTTCATTTCATTTGGCGTCGATGACATGGCCATCCAGACCGAAGCCGTCCATTGTACTAAGGCATCCCGACAAATGGAAATTTAATATTTCCTACAATATTCTGATACTATGTTTCCGCCATTTCATGATTTACGCTTCTTTTGTATTACGTTTTTGAACTGACCACATAACACGAATTGATTAATATATTAAATCCGCTATAATATAATAAATACAAAATACTATGTGATGTTATTGATTCACGTGATAAAGAAATGTAATACGGACATCATGATTGATTGTCTCTTCGTGTGTAATGTCACGTCATTTAAATGACTTCGATAACAAATGTTACGGACGCCTTCATTAATATCATTAGGCGAACTATTTTCGTTACGTGTCGGCCCACTGTAGCAGTAGATTATATTGCATATCACATTTCTCAGACACAGCTCATTCCAAATGAGGCAGATTCAGTTCTTAGTGAAAATGTGGTTCGTGTGGGGGAGACACTAAATGCGTACAGGATTTTGGTTGGGAAACGTGAAGAAAAGGGGGTCATTTGGGAGTTACTGGGCTAGAGGGATGATAGTATTACAGTTTATTTTAAGGAAACAGGTTAAGATGGTGTGAACAGTAAGCATGTGGCTCAGGATAGGGACAAGTAGGGAGACTAGTGTAATCAGTAATGATAATAACGTGGAAAAAGAAATAAAAATACGTATTTTTGGCCGGTAATAAACTTATTTTGCCGCTAGAAGTCTCTTCAGGAGCCGACTTTTATCCAGAGCTACTAAAATTATGTTATACAAGACACTAATAAGACCGGTAGTGTCGTGTGGAGCGGAAGCGTGGACGTTGACGAAGAAAGAAGAACAAGCTCTGCTAATTTTTGAAAGGAAAATATTTAGAAGAATATATGGTGCTAAATATGAAAACGGGGGATGGAAAAGTCGTACGAATCGAGAACTAGAAGAGATGAGCAAAGGAGAAAATATAGTGAAATGGATAAAAGGGCAAAGGATAAGCTGGTTAGGTCACGTAGAGAGAATGGAGGAGGATAGGATGCACAAAAAGATCTTCACTCAAGAACTGGAAGGGACGAGAAGAAGGGGAAGACCCAGGAAAAGATGGAAAGAGGAAGTAGAAAGAGATCTTCAAGTGATGGGAGTGAGAAGATGGAGAGAGTTGGT
>Ga0131853_10024065_pt1 | contig 10991 bp, 4 predicted proteins | sample TergutLab28metaG_FD_92764 | JGI IMG/M metagenome (GOLD analysis project Ga0131853, IMG submission 92764) | Labiotermes labralis P1 segment gut microbial communities from Petit-Saut dam, French Guiana - Lab288 P1 (version 2) (version 2) | ecosystem: Host-associated > Arthropoda: Insects >...
CCATAGTGCAGAGTCCTTCTTCAGAAGCTAACTGGTTTGCAACTAGTCAAGAAATTCTCCGCATTTCACGGAACCCGAAGGTTCATTACCGCACTCACAAGTGTCCGCCACCTGTCTCTATTCTGGGCCAGCCCAATCCAGTCCATATACCCATATCCCACCTCCTGGAAATCTATCCTAATATTATCCACCCATCTACGCTTAGGTCTGCCCAGTGGTCTCCTTCCCTCCGGTTTCCCCAGCAAGACCCTATATACACACCCCTCTTCTCACCCATACGAGCCACATGCCCAACCCATCTCATTCTTTTCGATTTTATCACCCGCACAATATTGGGTGAGGAGTACAAATCATTTAGCTCCTCGTTACGCAATCTCCTCCATTCCCCCGTTACCTCGTCCTTCCTAGGTCCAAATATTCTCCCCAACACCATGTTCTCTAACACCCTCAGTTTCCTTTCCTCCCGATATGTCAACCACCAAGTTTCACACCCATACAAAACAACAGGCAAAATTATAATTCTATATATCTTGGTCTTTAAATTTTTGGATAGCAACCTGGAAGACAAAAGATTCTGCACCGAATGATAGCAAGCATTTCCTGACCTCAATCTGCTCTTAATTTCTTCCTGAATAGAATTTTGATTTGTTAAAATTGTTCCCAATATTTTAACTCTTCCACCCTCGCGAAGGTACTATTATCAATCCTCACACTGTGAATTCGTTCTTCATTCTGATCTCGAGACATGACCATGTACTTAGTTTTATCAACACTTACTTCCAGTTCAGTCTCCATAGTAGCAGCTACTAAAATTTTTGCATTTTCCTTTAGAGTATGTATTCTTCCTCCCAGTATATTAACATCATCGGCATAAGCCAGAAGCTGATGTGTACCATTTCCGTGTATTAGTTAGATTTATAAAATGTATAAACAACCAATAAATACACATTAATTTTATGATGTATTTTTATTTATAATATGTTCTGCAATATGTTTCGGCTAGTAATCCGGCCATCTTCAGAGTGATGATACAAGAATACAATTGTAGTTAAATGTGTCACCATCACTCCAAAATATTAAAAATATATACAATTTCAGTTACAATTTTACTTTTGAATAATAATGTAAAATAATAGAACATAAAATTGCTAATTATAAAACAGTGGAAGTTAAAATTAGTTATTTCTTGTGGAGTGACGTATACAGCAATTACATGGTGAGTTCTAACCCACAGCACAGGTGACTTGTTGTCTGTGTGGGGCAGTGTTATAAAAAAAACATGTTGGGTATACGTATTATACTTAAAAATACGTCATAAAATTACAGTGTGCTTGTTGGTCGTTTACACATTTTACATTAAAATGGATCTTCAGAAATCTGAGTGGGGAGGCAAGGACTGGATTGGTCTGGCTCACGATAGGGACAGATGGCAGACCTTTGTAAAGAGGGTAATGACACATATTAAAATTTTCCGTTCCGGGCAATCCTATGTCAGCCCAAACCTTGTAATTGTACCAAATAAATACACAGTTTCTAATTTTCAGAAACAATGGTTACGTTTCTCCTTCATGTTTCGATACTCATGTACCATCTTCAGGGATAAAAATATGGGAGTTTCTTAAAAATTAATTTCCATGTAAAACTGCTGCCTTTCGGTTCTTTCTTCTATATCAGATTCACCGTTGACATAGACATGATGATAAACGGTACAACGGTACAGATTTACCCCATGGTTAAAAGCGTATAAAGGTACTATTGTGCTATGCAGACTTTGTGCTTACTTTAAAGCATTCGTTACCATTCAATAACATAAGCACACAGTAGCTAATATTAATGTTGTTTATTGTGGACATATCTGTTCTTGTGGCAATATATGTTCATTCGGAAATATGTATGTATAGCCGGAAGGTCGCGGGTTCGATTCCCGATGATGTCATTGGAATTTTTCATTGACATTAACCTTTCCGGCCGCACTATGACACTGGAGTTGACTTAGCCTCTAACAGAAATGAGTACCAAGAATATTTCTTTGGAGTAAAGGAGGCCGGTGCGTAGGGCTGACAACCTTACCACCTTCATGTACCGACTGTCTTGAAATCTGGAAGCCTCAACCTACTGGAACCTTCAGGGTCTGTCCTGGCCTGTAATGAGATTGCCTTACCTTTTATATGTATATGTGTATCGCTATCCGAGTTGGATTGCCACACCAAGAGAAGTGTCCACAGTGAACAACTTTAATATTATCCACTGTACACATAAGCTATTTGATGATAAAGAATATTTTAATTGTAGAGTAACTCTAAAAATGTGAACAGTGCAGTAGAACCTATACTCGTTTTCAACCATGGGGTAACTACAAAGGCAAAAAAGGTCAGTATAGTTGTACCTTTCACGTCATATGTACCTTTACGACGAAGCTGATACATACGGATACAATAGAACCCATAGACGACAGCTTTATATGTCTGTACGGCTTTGTATGACATATTGCACCCTCTGAAGATGATACATGAGTACCAGAACATGAAGGAGAGACTTAACTAATGTCTGAACCAGTTAGAAATTGTGCAGTTGGTTAGAATAATTAAAAGGTGAACGCAGTAACGAAACTTCGGTTTGCATGGGGTATATGCATTTACATATATATATATAAAGGTAAAGTTCACCCTAGAACAGGCCACGAAGGCCCAGAGGGGAGTAGAGGTATAGCTGTACTCTTTCTTTAACCTCGTCGCTAGATGGGGTGGGTGGTCAACGCCATGCCGTAGCCGGGAAAGAGACCCGTTGCCCACAGTATAGGAGGCTGGGTGGGCCCCAGGGCAGGTCTGGACGGGTGTGGAAAATCTCTCCTCCACCGGGATTCGATCCCCGGACCGTCCAACCCGTAGCGAGTCGCTATACCGACTGAGTTATCCCGGTCCGTATATATATATATATATATATAAAGAGAGAACGCGCGATGTTCTTTGGATGCAGAACATTTTGAAAGGTGCACACAGTTGGGCACCAACGATATCGGTAACTAAGGAAGGCACATAGCGTGGAAGATCCCAGGAAATTTCTGTTCTCCGTGAAGTTCACGACAGCAAAGTTAACATTTCTGCTGCAGTGATATAATTTTAGACCCACGTTATGAAGAAACCTGTCACAATTTGAAACAATCAGGCTCAGGTTTCACAGCGTAACACCATGCTTGTGTTATTACAGACGCCAAAGAGTGCTTAATGTACGTAAACATGTGATCCTCCGTGTAAGAGCAAAATCAGTTCAGGGACTCGGATCTGATGCAACTGTATATGTAAAATGTCACTTGGCTGCAAACACAAGTACGTGCGGTCGGTGTCAGCTAAGGACGCATCGTATTTGAATCAGACGACTGTAACGCGGTGGGAATGAATGGAGCTTTGGGATCATAGAGTTTTTGTCACTTGAACAGGAAAAGACATTTGTGTGCAACCTGTAGTCTCGGTTTCAGGTCGATAAAGTCGCTGCAATACGCAGGCAGTAACAGTAAACACGGAGGCCGAAGTGTGAGCACAGCGCAAAACTTCATAACGCGGAGTACACGTATTAACAGGATCGCCCGACTACCCAAACACATACTTGTTTCGTAGCACTCCATATGTTAGCTGAGCAGTAACTGCTTAGGCTCCTTCATGCACTGTTGCACAAAGTAGTTAATTTGAAATAAGAGTTTACTCTGTACCACGCGTAATCTCCGAAATTGCTCGCTATTTAACTTAACTTGTTGTTCAGGGTTTCTAACCGTGTTGCATTGTTGATTAATGTTTTTACTTTGTGGTTGATAGATATTGTTTTTCACTCTTCTGCAGGATTGTGTTATGTACTGTAAGTCATAAGCTTATTTCTTCGTGCTGAGTCCTCGACTTTCAGTTACACATATTATTTGTTTACACCTTCATTCCTTAGTAAGCAGACCACACATGGGAGGAAGATAGTTTCCTTCCATTTCTTTTTGTTTACATCTGATCGCCCTAAATGTTTATTGCGCGAGCAATGTGTAGCTGCCTTGTGCTCCAGTTGAGGTATGCAGAAGTATTGAATGAAACAGGACGATCATTGGGTGTTAATGGCAATGAAGAGAACCACAATCCGAGAATTGAACTCAGTACATTTCACTTGTAACAGCATTATCCACTGTTTATGCACAATAAACTCCAGTACACTTGAAGTGGGGATTACTGCGAGGGTTTGCGGCCTGCCTAACTCCCCGTCTTAACCTGAGGTTCGAGCTCGGTCCTTCCTAGAACAACAACCACGATACGTCCCCCACCGGGAAGACGAAGAATACAACAGCCGTTTGATATCGATCGAGTTTAGAACCTAATTCATACGAAAACAAAATCGAATATTTCTCCATCCACACTTGCTGCAGAATCTTCGGCCCGTATGGATTCAGGGTCAATAAAAAATTATTTCATATGAAACCAATATTTATAAACTCTTTCGACACATTTTCGCCCCATCTGGTCCTTTACATAAATTTACGTGATGACTGGGAGAAGTACAGTGTGTACTGAAAGTATCTATTTATCTTGTGAAAATCAAAAGAATTACGATGAATAATGAAGTCATATAATCATAGATGTACTTGTTATTAAAATAAATAAACATTTAGTTCAGGGGTGCACAAATTCCAGGAGCCCGGTCGCACGTGGAAAGGGAAGTTGTAACATTCGCGCCGAATGTTTGTGGATACTCAGTATGGAACTTGATTTATGTCACTATTCTGGTGCCTAAAATCTTCAGCTGGCTCGCAACAGATTCTTCGAAAAACTGTTGACCTCTGACTTAGTTCTGTATTAATATTATACATATATTTACTCAGAACAAAACGATCCGCCTTGTGTAGTGACTTTCTAGATTATGTGGGACCATTCTTCTAACTTCAGTCCTCATAAGTTCCACACGGAATTCATGTGCACTCTGTACATTGGTGTGGTACGAATAAGTTAAATATGATTTACTATTACAACAATTAACTTTCACAGCACATGCTTTATAGTTTCATCAGTTAGGAATTTCTGTTCAGGCAGAGAGAGAGAGAGAGAGAGAGAGAAGCACATTTAAAGTATTTTCACTGGTTTAAATTAAATAATTATTTTCACTCACTCAGCATATCGCAGTTGTGTGTACATTCCTTAGCATACACAATCGCGCGCTGAAACACTTTGCGCCAAAAATAATCTGTAATTCAATACAATAATCATATTCACATCGATAAGACAAGTTTGTGCTACAGAACATGATAGAGATTCATTTTTAATTTTCTTCAAATGAAATAAAGATAACAGCGACAATTCAGCATGAGATTAAAAATAAATATACTCGTATAACTTCATGTTTTATTCACTAGGGTACTCAATCACTCATGCAAAATAATTTGAAAAATACTTCTATTCAGCAAGTGAACAGAAAGCTGCTACCAACCATAAATTTCACATTCGAGTCTGGATAATTATATGGCTTAAATAGCTTGATTACGAACTGCAGAGAAACCCTTTAAACGCCGAATTAAATCCCGTCTGCCACTTACTGGCATTATTAGAAGCTCAACATATTCTCCAGGTTAGCAGGATAAGGGTTAAATTTTATAAGTAGACGGTCACATAATCTCCCTTAAAGAAATGAAGAAAAGTAAACGAGGGTAAAAAAATCAAGCAAGGTAATAGTCAGCTTGACTGACATTAGGAGTCCTGCTTATTAGTTCCTACAACTTTTCTTTCTGCCCTCTTTGCTTATGAAAATCGAAACAAATGAGCACAATAAAGACAGCTATGAATTTGACAGAGGCTATCCCGTTGTGCAGTGACAAATTTGTATAATGTATTACATACCGTCAATACACAACAATATATCATTACAGTGATATAATATATATAGTCAGGTCACATTACGGCAACATGTTTCGACCGCAAACGGTCATCTTCAGGCCAATAGAGAACAATTTTAAGGTACAATCACTTTATTGTACCTTAACATTGTTCTCTATTGGCCTGAAGATGACCGTTTGCGGTTGAAGCATGTTTCCGTAATGTGACCTGATTGTATATATTATATCACTGTAATGATGTATTGTTGTGTATTGACTGTGTATAATACATTAAACAAACAATAAAGACAGGCAAGTAAGACAGATGGAAAGGAATGAAAATTCGAATGAAACACAGACAAAATGAGGCTTATTTCACACATTAAGTAATTAACTCATCAGAGTGTATGAACTCTGAGAACTTAACTGGGGCGCAACGACAAAGAGATCAAGCAGGATAGGTTCTGCGTAAAGTTAAACTCGATGCTGCCACGCATAAAGCAGTAATTTTCACCAGTTCCAACAAACTGCAGAGACACTTCAAAACGAAAGAGAATTCAGCACACATTGTTGGTCCCTTACTTTAAACTAATGACGACACGCAATCAACAGATCCTTCTGCGTCCCTCGTCCTGTCAGTTACCCTCCACACAGAGAATGCTGTATGACTGGTGTGTGTCATCCTCCTTCATTCAATTACCGTAAAATATTACCTTTAATTTAACAATTCCAAGAAACAGAAGGCAATTCACTGTACTTATAACGTAACACACCGGAGGGTTGGCGTAACAGTTTTTACTGTGGAAAGCAAAGACTGTTAAATATTATACTTGCATATCTGTGTTCTTGCCTTAGACAGCATGCAAATCGCATCTTTCCTGCATCGTATAATTTGTCATTTCTGGCCTGTAAGATTTTGCTTTATTCTTCCACATTATCTCATGAACAGCAAGGTTTTCGCAAAAAAAGTCTTTTGAACATAAAAAATATGTTTTTATTTCCTCTATAAATCTACAAATTTTGTCTGAAACATTCCTGATTCTACGAATAATTCAGCAAGATATTATAATAAAAATATCCAGATCTTCATATTATACATTACCTGTTAGTAATGACAGATTTTCATAAAACTCAAAGTTTCTCGATAGATTTTCTAGAAATCCTCAAATGTCATATTTAATAAAGTCCGTCCAGTGGGAGCCGAGTTTTCCATGCAGGCGGACGAACGGACGGACAGACATGACAATGCTAACAGTCGCTCTTCGCAATTTTGCGAACTTGCCTAAAAGCCCATAAACACCCAGCTGACGAAGAATGCTCTTCAGACCAACTTTATCTTAAGTACAACTATTATCCCTGTTATTTGTTCTCATTCACTTTGTAAAATTCAGACTATCTCATCTCATGGAGAAGTGTTCATGAAAAAGTAATGGTTGAAAAGACAGACAAGAAATTCACGCTATTATGAAGCTGGAAGTTGTGTTACCGTGTTCGTCAGCATCTACGAATTGGAAAACTAGAAGAAATTTTGACGTTTTGCTGACCGTGCATCTCAGTATATTTATCCCAGTATTTAACCAACTTGATGCACAAAATTTGTTTCACGATAAGTTTTATTTCATTCCTCTACATGTTTCGAGCACATGTGCTCATCATCAGGAAGTAAAAATTGCATTACACAGTCTCTGGTATCATCACACCTGTAGGTGGCCGTCCCGTGCACAGGTGTGATGATACCAGCTGCTGTATAATACAATTTTGGCCTCCTGATGATGAGCACATGTGCTCGAAACATGTAGAGGCATGAAATAAAACTTATTGTGAAACAAATTTTGTGCATCAAGTTTGTTAAATACTGAAATAAAAAAAAAACTAGAAGAAATATTTCATTCCAAATTCGTCACTTGCTACTTTGATGTTCAAAGGCCCTTAACGTTGACGTGAACCGCAACGATACACCAGGGTGATAAAAAAATATGTGCAGCAACACAGCTGTAAGAATGTAACACAGAACCGGCCCCAAATTAAGCACATGTGCACGTAGTAAACTCCTCCAGCCGATCACTGCCCCACAGCAGCTGATGCTACTTGTTGAGTTCATCGATGCACATTAGCATCTGTTAAGAGGGCTGAAGTCCTTATCAGGCGCTCTTCTGCATGAGACAATAGAACAAAGCCTTCTGTGTAATCCCTTCTTAGTGGAACAACCGACTATGTCATAGGCGATCTTTCCATTAGAGTTGCTAGGGCGATTTGCCAGCTTACTGTGCAGTGTATTTAATTTTACAGAATCGTATTAGTGAAAGCACTCCTGTAAGCTTCCCAGCAGAAACCCGAGAGACAGTTTCATTTTGTTACGTTCCAAATTCTGTGCATTAATTAGGTGTATAAAATTTATCTATAGCAATAAATGCACCTTGGTTTCTTGAATTTAATTTTACTATATGGTGACAACATATACGTTTCGGCTACTCATGTGGTCATCTTCAGTGTGGTAAGTGCAAGAATACATAAATATATTTATAGTGTGTCGGGATCACTCGAAAGTTCATATCATAAAATCTTAGGCTTTTCGGACTGGGTTCCATTCTTCGAGTAGAAAGAATTCTTTTCGACCCACATTTTCATAACTGGGAGAACTGCGATAATAATTACAGTGGGCCTCCGCTGTCGAGTGGCCAGCGGCTCTAACAAGTTATCTACGATTTATTCCTAAATATTTCCAGATAATTTTAAACCTAAAATTTAGTTTAAGTGGAATTAACCTAGTCCAAATTTTTTGTAACTTGCATTAAGATTTAAAATATGCGAATTTTTTTTATGACAGTGGAAAATTCATATAACGACATGTGCTAAGGTGTTTAGTAAACCGATATAACATAATTTCACATATACAGCTAGGTTATACAAAAGGTAGTACTAACTACATTATATTAAACTATATTTCTCCACATTAGCACAGCAGTTTTACACGATGTCAGATGTATATGTTTGGTCTGAAAATGAAATACTTTGTATCAAAATACTTTGCCGTATGACTGCATTTATTGTTTTCTTAAAACTTTAAGGACCAAAAGACCAACAACTAAACTTTTGTCCCTTTTTTGCTCGGAAGTTAAACTGGTCTCCCTTATTATAGGGAGAATACAGGCAGATTGTGTGAATACAGTCAGCTGAGACGTTTGGACCAAAAGGGGAGGAAGTGAAAGGGGGAGGGTGGGAAAATTGCATTATGAGGAGCTTCATTATTAAAAAAAACGAAGGGAAAGCAATACCTGAACAGGCCTGGACAGGAAGTTAGGGTTCCAAACTTTCGAAGTTCCCAGAATTTTTAGATCCTCGACATATAAAGATGGCAAGGTTGTCAGTCTTATGCAGCGGCCACCTTTACCTCTGCAGATAAGCCTGGTAACCAGTTCTGTTAGAGGCTGAGTCGAACCCAGGACCAAAGTTTGGCCTGAAGGATTGAATCAATTAAGAATCACAATGACCGCATTGGGAATCGAATTCATGACCTTCAGGCCTCAACTAAATGGGCCACCGCGTACCCCTTTATGATTTGCCCTCCCCGAAAAATGCCATTAGCTTGACCAAATCAAAGAGGACAAGATGAATGAGGCACGTGGCAAGCATGGCACAGATGAGAAACACATCCTGAGCTATAAATCTTGAAAAAAATATGGTTGGGGTGACCTACATTGGAATTGTGAGGTTTGGGATAGGAAGCAGTGAGAGGCTTTTTTTTTTCGGGTTACATAAAAAGCGGGGAATTCTTTTGCGAGTTACGAAACTATTAGCTTCTCCAGAAGGACTGTGTCAGTGAGTCAATTATTTATTAAGTTAGAGAGTTAGTTAGTTGGTTAAAGGTATTTTATGGAAACTGAAGTCTAAAAACGCAATGAATCAGCCAGTTATATAGTCAATTAATTAGTTAGTTAGTAAGTCAGTTCGTTAGATAGTTACTTAGTTCAATGTGTTTTTAATGGAAAATGAAGTCTAACAATGCGCTTTAAATAAAAAGTTCGATTTTCATAAAATCTGGTAACTAAAGTATCTGAAAGATCATTGCTGCATCGAAGAACATTTTCACGTACAGTTGGTGGCCTGCCGTATTTATAGGAAAATCATACAGAATGCCGAACAACACATGGCAACTGGAAGGCGACTCTCTTGTGCACAACCCTATTACAATAGAGTGCATTTACCAGCAGGAGAGAGATGTTTGTCCTTTACAGCAATAGAGCTCAACAGCCACGTCCGTTACTTTAATATTCCCCCACCACGGTTCTTGAAATTCATGTTCAAGCTCCATATAAACCACATCAATCAACCAACATCTCACATCCATTTACTGCACTCAACCAAAAGACAAGAACGAAAATGTGTACGCGGAGCTTTAGAAAACGTAGCTTAGTAATCCGCTATAAGCAGAAGGTAAGATATTATAAAATAGGAAATAGAAAAATAAAGTTAAGCTATCACAGCGATCTGTGACACGACTTCTGGCTTCTGCGATGTGGGGCCCTGCAACCTGGTAGATGGATGCCAGCATGTAGGACAAACTCACGTCTATCTCGCTTTAAGATGAATGAAATTTATTTATCAGAAATGTAGGCACCAAATTGTGTTGCTTCACACCCCAGAATAAAATCGCAGTCTAAAATTACAAATTATCCCATAAGCAATCCAAACACAACAACTGTGCAAAGGAAAATAGAACCCATATTTAAAGACGCCTCTTTCATATCAAACGCTATCATTTTAATAAAAAGCATAAAGGTAAATAAAATCGCAGTCTAAAATTACAAATTACAAATTATCCCATAAGCAATCCAAACACAACAACTGTGCAAAGGAAAATAGAACCCATATTTAAAGACGCCTCCTTCATATCAAACGCTATCATTTTAATAAAAAGCATAACAGTAAATAACAAGTAGCGAATGTTCGTAAAAACGCAACTGTTATTATAAATGAAAACAGCGATTTTGGCTGGATTACTCGTGGAATAATTGAGTTTCGACAAACAAAATATCTGAAGAATAAAAACCAACTATATGCCACTTATTATTTTTCATTGTACTTCTTATAGGTTCAACATGTTTCGGGCACTACTATGCCCATCATCAGGAGCTCGCGACTATAATGTTGATTACCA
>Ga0131853_10024066_pt1 | contig 10991 bp, 3 predicted proteins | sample TergutLab28metaG_FD_92764 | JGI IMG/M metagenome (GOLD analysis project Ga0131853, IMG submission 92764) | Labiotermes labralis P1 segment gut microbial communities from Petit-Saut dam, French Guiana - Lab288 P1 (version 2) (version 2) | ecosystem: Host-associated > Arthropoda: Insects >...
GGGTGGATAATATTAGGATGGATCTCCAGGAGGTGGGATGTGGGTATATGGACTGGATTGGGCTGGCCCAGGATACAGACAGGTGGCGGACGCTTGTGAGTGCGGTAATGAACCTTCGGGTTCGGTGAAATGCGGGGAATTTCTTGACTAGCTGCAAACCAGTTAGCTTCTCAAGAAGGACTCTGAACCATGGAGTAAGTAAGTATCATTCCTATTTCATTCTGCCGAATTTATTGCTTTCCTGCCGTCCTTCGTTTTGTCCTGCCCTTCCTTCTCCCTTCCTCTTTGTTTCATTTATTCCATTGTTTACTTTCTCACATGCACTCCCTCCTCCTCTTTTCTGGTATTTTAATTATATCTCTTTTTATTTGTTTTTATTTATATATTTAACTCTCCTATTTCTTTCTCCTTTTATTCTTCCCTTTTCTGTCATCCTGACTGCAGTATCTGCCTTTCCAGTGTAACAGAAGACCACAACTTCTGGCCGAGAGGCTGTTGCTGTGCTTTTAATCCGTCATCTTTGTGTGTGTGTGTGAATACCTTGCATTGCTAATGTCAACAGCTTGGCATATGCTTGATCTCATTCATGGAGACAACTCATTCATTACAATTAATATTAGCAGCCACGTGACGTCAGATGACGAGGGCTCCGGTGTCCAATCCACATATTCTCCAGTCTGTCCTCCAGGCCTTTCCTCCGGTGGGGCAGCCGCCGAAGCATGAAGTCGATCACTTAGCTCCGTCCAGTTTTGAATTTAAACATTCGCGGAAACGTACTTCCACTGTCCCCATGCGTTTTCATGACGAGGTCCTGAACTTTGTAACTCTTTGTGTCTGTTAGTGTTGCTATTTTTATGTTGAAAAATGTAAACATATTTTCTATCCACGCCACATGGTCATATAGGAGATGGAGGTAAAACTCCACTCATTCTTAACCTCAACCATAGATGGAGGTGAGTGGTATCATCATCATCATCGTAAGAATCTTGCTAACAGATCAATAGCTCGATTATTCGTGGCTGTTTACTGCTCATTAACAACTGCTTGAACTACTGAAATGAGTAGGAGGTTGATTGTCTCTGTCGAACAAATCTCCTTGAGAAGTTGGTAGGCTGTCAGCTGGCTATGAAATCCATCACCCTTTCTTTAACTCGAAGATGTATTACTTTATTTCGCACAACCCGTCGCTGGACTCTCTCTTCAGCCATACGCCTTTTCACAGTACCATATTACAGCTCTTTATTGTAAATTTGCATGTTCTAATCCCATCCTGCGTGTTCCAAATGTCCCCTTCATATTTTGTTTTTCCAACTAAAATTTACAATTTAGTGTATGTGTATTCATGTAGAGTTCGCTGTCCCTTATACAGGGTTATTCGAAATGATTGTCGGGGTTTTAACAACTTGTCACACACAATACACTTGAGATAGGAGTATGTGTTTTTTTTATTCAATAGAACAACACTCAAAGTTTTTGTTACATACCTTACAGGTACTCTATATATGCCCCCTTTGTGATTCTACAAACATCAACACGATAATCGAGTTCGTTCCAAACTGTTTGTAGCATGTCAGCGGTGATGGTTTCAATGGCGGTTCTGATTTTGTACCTTCAGTTCCGGGATACTTGCGGGAAGGGGAGGAACATAAACCTGATCCTTGAAGTAACCCCAAAGAAAGAAATCACATGGGTTGCACCTGGAGAACGAGGTGGCAAGTTGTTAAAACCCGGACAACCATTTCGAATAACCCTGTATATTCTTAACCCATTTCGGCATTGTTTACTTCCTAGTTTATATTCGAATGGTAGACTCGAAAGTGCGCTGAACCGAGTGATATGATGTGTTATTATGTATACTTTTGATGGTATAGCAATATTTGCTTCTGAGGTCTAAGTCTCAGTACGGTAGCCTGTCTTAGGGCCGAGTCTCGAACAAACGACCTCACGAATACAGAGTAGTGTAACAGCGTGGAGAACAAATAAGGATTTTTAATTCAATTAAAATACCAACTTATGCACCTTATTGTTTCAAAATATTATAAACCTCATTTGGTTAAAAACACTTTAAATCACTTAATTGTCCTGCAACATGTTTCGGTTGTTTATCCAACTATCATCAGGGAGTTTGCTTCGTTTTACTACAGTTACAAGTGCGTTGCTTATTTATGGTGGTTATAGTGTCGTGGCAGCATGTCTTTTTATGTGTTCGATGCTTTTGCATATGAGTTGTCAGTCCTCCCCATGTTTTTCTGTAGTTGCTATACCCACCATAAATAAGCAACGCACTTGTAACTGTAGTAAAACGAAGCAAACTCCCTGATGATGGTTGGATAAACAACCGAAACATGTTGCAGGACAATTAAGTGATTTAAAGTGTTTTTAACCAAATGAGGTTTATAATATTTTAAAAAAATAAGGTGCATAAGTTGGTATTTTAATTAAATTAAAAATGTATAGTGTGTACGGTGAAATATTGAAAAAAAAAGGATTTTTTAGTTTATTTTACATAATATAACGAACAAATACGCCGTGTATGATGTGCTAATCACCTACTGTTTATCACCAACATATTTCGATTACCGTTACATTATAAACGCGTGCGTTCTTTGGTCGTATTATGTAGAATGAGCTATAATTTTAATGCATGAATATGGAAAATATTCAGTTCATGGAGACTTTACTTATTTTGATTTGTACTGATGAACTGTTTAACGACACGTTTGAATACTATCAAAGACACTTTTTTTTTTTGTAAAATTTGTGTTATATTAGCCATATCGAGAATGTCGCTGATGCCTCCTCAGGTGACCAAACAATTTGCTAACTGTAGCTATGTATTGCTGTATATAGCTACAGTTGGCACATATTTGTCGGTGTTTGGCTCACCTCGGAACGGCCAGGCAGCTGTCATACTTGTTTCAAAAACATCTTCTCTGCTGGGATTACATTTATAGCTTCAGTCACTATGATATTTTTGTAACAGAGAAGAAAAGCTTGAGGTGTGTGTGCTGTTCTTCGCTTCTTACCATCGTGCCTCTTTAACCCCCAACAAACAACTAGCAAGTACTGTGGTTACTTCTGTACCATAACATTGCTATTTCTGCCACTGTGTCACGGTCCTTAATACACTCTCGTTCAAACTACTTATCTGTCCTTTAATTAAAGATTTGAATTCTTTAATGGAAAGGACTGCAAAAACTTAATTAAAGCACTGCGTTTGGATACCCAATCTTTTTTTGTTTCTGTTGTAAATTGTTTATCACTTAGTTTCATATGTTCCTTTTTCATGCTATAACATAGGGTAGAGCATGCTTATTTTACGTACGTTTTAGTGTTTTGTAATCTCTGCTTCTTCTAGGAAACCACTACAAATTGTACGTGAGGCGGACCTGCAGTCTTCGTTATGTTACCTGTCATGGGTCTCCCTTTATTTTCTTATTGGGAGCTCCTTTCTAGGGTCACAACCTCATTTTTTGGGTAATGTTGCAATATGTGGGCCTTTACATCCATGCTTTTATAGGTACTTAAATACCATAGCTCAGGAGTTATAGTGATTTGACTACGGACTCTTAAAGTCCGTGGTTCGAAATCCTGTAGAACCATGAGATATTTCTCTTCTACAAAATATCCATTCTGGTTGTAGCGCCCATCAAGCGGGGTTCTTTCCTGGGGGTAGAGCGGTCGGAGCTTGAGATTGTTCACCACCTTCCAGCGCCGCTTATAAGAATTAGTGGAGTTTTATGTTTGCGACTTCATACGCTTTAATGAGGTGGGGAAGAGGACCTTACATTTATATATGGCGTAGGGCTTAAGCTGACAGATAATGCCCTCAAGATTACGGATTTCTGTGCTGTGACACCGTAGATATGTCAGCGCGTAGCAATGTCTCTGGTAAATTTGCAACCTGCGTATTCAGGGCTGGAGTGACAAGTGTCAGGGTTCTGTCAGGTTGTATAGGAATGTATGCACTTCAAGCCTCAGGATGAAGGCTGAATGTTCCTCTGAAACGACGATGGTGCAGTTGGTTGAGCCATTGCGCTACGAGTCGGAAGGTCGCGGGTTCGATTCCCGATGGTGTCATTGCAAATTTTTATTGACGCAATCCATCCGGCCGCACCATGGCCCTGGGGTTTAATCAGCCTTTAATTCGAATGAGTACCGGGAATATTTCCTGGGAAGTAAAGACGGCCGGTGCATAGGGTTGACAACCTTACAACCTTCATGTGCCAATTGCGTTGAAATCTGGGATCTTCAGCCTCCTGGAACCCTCAGGGCCTGTCCGGACCTGAATGTGATTGCCCCCTTTACCTTTTACATTTCGGAATCCAACTGTGTTTCTGTCTTCAGACAAGGAAGTACCCTCGATTTAAGGGGTGTACCAGGTTAAGTGTTTCCTTGCTTGAGCTCGGAAGCAAAGCGAGTTTCCAAACGTCGTGCTGCGATAAAAAAAATCAGATGATAGACAAATTCCAAAGCAGATTGTGTTAGTGAAGTTTATGTTCCATTATACACAAAAAACAATTGAGTGGGAAGGCACTAAGCAAATTATAACCAGCGTCGCGAGAACAAAGATTCTCCCAGCAGAGTTACTGGACATAAAAGTTCCGTGCCATGCGACGATGCGTCGTTAGCTATTTTCCCGGTGTTTGGAAAGAACGTAATGCCTTCATCTTCAAACACTGCCGTGCGGAAGTAACGGAGAATAGTGTCAGAATCGTAGAATGAAATCAACTTTCAATTAACAGAAGTGTGGTAAAGATCCAGTATCACGGAAGTGCAGTGTGGAGTCATGTATACTTGAACTTAGGTTCAATATGTGAAGTGTCTGAAATAAAGGACAGTTGAAATGTGATGACACACGCGCAGAAACCAGATTTCGTCTTTCGGCGAAACCGACTTGTCCATTTCAATCGGCGGGGGCGTCAGTTCAGTCGACTACTGGCAGCCGAGGTGTGCGCATCAGCGGTAGTAATGCTGGATACACCATGTTCCGAGGTAGTGTGAAGAGTACTGGATACCCAATCCGTTCGCCAGTTTCTCCTTCACTTCCACTCCCGTGCGTCACCATGCGCCATAACATTTCAACTGGAGTCTGGCACTGACTTCAGAATCTTTTTTGTCGTCAGTTCGCTGTCAGTACATGAGGAATAAAATAAACGGAATCATAAAGGTAACTGTTTTGTAGGGGTGAAACATGATACCGCAGGGTAAAGGATGAACACATGGGCGAAGAACCTGGGAACATCGTGATGCATAATCTGAACTGTTCCGTTAATTACAGCACCAGCTGGTGGCAGAATCAATCACGTACTACAAAGAACCTGAAACCTTTGTGGGTATCCGTTAGCAGGAGCTACATTGTTTGTTTAACGTTGTGCAGGCCGATTGTGTTGTTGGTGGATAGAGCGCTGATGACTGTGACCTCCGTTGGATGTGTCGTGGCGTTCAGAGGCATTTCTGTGGTAGATGGATAGTGCTAGAGAAGTTTAGAGGAAATGTGGCGCCACAGATTGTTCCGAGTTAGACAGTGCTTCGTGCTTTTCGTTGTTGGGGTTGTTATCGGTAAAGGGTTTCTTTCATTGTAGTCTTTTTCTTACTTTTCCGGTGTGTTATTTTGTTCGCTTACGCTGATGGGTGTGTGTGTGTGTGTGTGTGTGTACTTATGTATGTATGTATGTGTGTATGTATTTATGTATATTTGTTTGTATGTATTTATGTATGTGTGTATGTATGTTTGTACGTATGTATGTATGCACGTATATATATGTATGTATGCATTATGTATGCATGTATATATATATATATGTATGCATGTATGTATGTATGTGTGTATGTATGAATGTATGTGTTTATGTATGTATGTAGGTGTTTATGTATGTATGTACGTATGTGTGTATGTATATATGTGTGTATGTATGTATGTATGTATGTATGCATGTATATATACGTAAATATGTATGTATGCATTATGTATGCATGTATATATATACGTAAATATGTATGTATGCATTATGTATGTATGCATGTAAGTATATGTATGTATGCATGTATGTATTTATGTATGTATGTGTGTATGTATGTATGTGTGTATGTATGTGTTTTTGTATTATGTATGTGTTTATGTATGATTGTATGTATGTTTGTGTATGTATGGGCCTATGTCACCATACTGTGTAGGTCACGCGTTTTAGAAGAAAAGCGCTGTGACGTCATATGTGTAAAGTCCCACAATGCACCGTTTCACTGTATTCAAATTTGCTATTTTTCACATCCCGCTCTGTTGATTGTAATAAAGCCGCCAAGCACCACTGTTGTATATTGTATACTGTATACTGTATTGTAGCAGGAAGTTTCGATCTAATTTGGCGGTATTCAGGCTAATGGTATAAAATTTGTAAAAGTACACTAACATTGTTTTGAAAAGTATTAATAATTTATGTGTAAATTTTTGCTGTTAAATTAATACATATTGCTGTGTCAGAATTTTTTCTTGATAATTAGAACTATTAAAATAATTAAAAGAGTATTGAAATAGCATTAGGAATATTAAGATTGGAAACGTGTAACATACGAATATTTAAATCACATTTAATCATTCTAATTATTGTCAAAACAAATTTGACACAGGAACATGCGTCTGTTTATTCTTAAAAATTGACGTCTCAAATATTATTCTTATAAAAAACCAACTAGATGCACTAATTTCTCAAATTTATTTTTGGAATAAAACTGTACACGTTTCGGACAGTCCTCTGTCCATCTTCAGGCGTTTTTTCGCTGTAGACACAGCAAAGGTATATGCCATACAGCTTGCTAGCAGGCTCGCAAGCTGTCAGCAAACCTGTATGACATATACCATTGCTGTGTGTACAGTGAAAAACTCCTGATGATGGACAGAGGAACTGTCCGAAACGTGTAGAGTTTTATTCCAGAAATAAATTTGAGAAATTAGTGCATCTAGTTGGTTTTAGTACAAGAATTTATCACGTCAAATTCCTCCAATTTCATTGTCTTTGAATAAAATTGTATACAGCTCTCTTTAAGCATTTCACATTATTTAGCTGAAAATGGCCAAATAATATTGAAGCAATATGCCGCAATGCAGCATAATTTGTATAAAATATTCTAGTTGTGTCTGACGTCATTTAATTCCTGCGCTACTCCCTTTCAGTTACACAATTCCAAACGTCTGTTTTTAAATTTCATGACCCCTTTTAGAAAGAAAAATAACTGAATAGCCTCTATGCTTTATTCATTGTTTCTCCTTACCCAGACTGATGTTTATCAAAATTTTAATAAGCTTTTATTCCATTAGCGATAAGTAATGATAATTGCGACTTCTTACTCAGTTGAAATAATCGGATGCCTATTTAAAATGTTGGTCATTTCCGGTGATGGCAAGTGGAAGAGCGTCATGGCTGTGTCCAACCCTCTATTGTAATAATGAATAGCATGACGTGGCAGTTTGCAACTGCCGTGGAGACCACGGAGATCGGATCGTTTGTCATTTTAGAACGAAATGTAGGCACTGCCCCTGAAAAATCGCATTTTTGGTACTACAGTTTTGGAAAGGGTTTGTTGTTTCCAGCAGGTATCTGTACCAAGTACCGCTTTCAAGACCAGGTCCACGAACTGCGCAGATTCGCCGTCTCTGTCTTGACCTTGCGATGTTTCCCTCTCCTCTCATTTAAGTGTTTCTGTTGCTAAGAAGTTTTGCATCTCGCGCGGAAAATCGGCCTGCTTTTCCTTGAAGCAGCGTTCCGTTTCATGTCTTAAAACAGGCGTCCCTCTCTTTTTTTAATTTGCAATTCCTTCGAATGAACAAAAAAAAAACTTTTAATCGAAACGTAAAAATTTGAAATATAATATATCCAGAAAGACGTAATTTGGAAACAAATTTAATAAATTTTGTAATATTCCAATTTTGTGTACTATAAACTTACGGGACAAAAAGTACTTGCGGAGTATCAACTGCACATAATCTTAATCTCTGCGTGAAGCTGATGCGATCGTCAGTCTCACGCTTACCTCGCTTTAGCCGCTCAGAAAGAGGATCGGGTAAGCATTATAAGGTGATTCGTTAGGTTACACTGAAGCTACTTATGGATTTTATTCCGTAATATCCAATTTAATATTATTCTCCCATCCTTTTGGTCCCAAGTCCTCCAACCCATGTCACTTTCTCTGATCCAACGCATCAAAATCTCCGTTATACGACTATCGTAGGATCTCTAACCAATGTCCTGGTTACGCAAGAACTCCTTTCTCCCTACTATGTACATTTCTTCTCTCTAAGTTGAAATCCTGAGTTCTAGTATCATTTATAAAGTTCAGTCCGTACTTTTCAATCAACGCCATTGAATTTAAGTGGGAATATAGGCTTTCGCGGTTAAATGACATTACGGAAAGTACTGGTAAAATAGTGACTTAAGACGAGAGGTTTCGAAGGAGATTCATATATGCCAGCTCTCTCAATTGACTGTGAACAGTGACCTTATACTCTTCCTAATCTGCCGTCATAGAAGAAGGATATGGTGCAGTGTCACAACACAAACACATTTGCAATATGCCTACCATCTGCCTTTCAGAGTTTGCAGACGAAAATTAGCCTGAGTTATATTTATAGATTTATTTCGTACCGCGCAGTAAACATACTCCATCTCGGTTATAAAAATAGATTTTTTATTGCTGTGCAAATCGCTGTTTGTTTTGAAAACCGAAAGTGACACAAAAAAAAAACTCTTTGGGCAGAACATAGAAATTTTTATGTTTGACATGTTGGTACATGAAGTGACCACTAGATTTAATGAGTTAAACGCAAAGGTAAATTTGCTCTTTCGCGCATAATAAAGGGCGTAATGGAGAGTGGATTTGTACCTACAAATATTCTTAAACTTAGCATGAAATTGAGGTGAGTTGTGGTATTTACTGTGCTGTCTTAGCAAACGTATTGTGGCCATTAATATTTTTTATGGACAATTACAAATGTTGACATTTCACTTTGTGGTTTTTAAGGTGTATTCCTCAAAGACGTGACAAAATTCTGAGCAGTTCTCTAAACGTAGTCTCGCAATGCACTGTATTCCTAGTTCTAGAGACCTAATATTGTTAATATTTAAGAATTATGCCCGAAAAGTTTAGAGGTCAATTGACGGAATAAACTGGGAATGAATAGTGCATCAAGTTGGTTTTCATTACACGGATGTATCGAGATGCACGGTCATCAAAACGTTAAAAAAAATTTATTATTGTTTGTTGGTTTTGTATGTTATTATTGTGATAATTAAAGAAGTACGCGATATACGAACGACATACAACACTGAGTCAGATCACAATAATATTATACAGCAAATATTGTTGGTAAGCCAAAAATTATAAACATGACAACGACGAGAACTTAAAGTTTCAACCCGAGAAATTTGGTTGAAACGTTCTCGAGACAATGAAAATGAAAACAGCAGCAGCAGAGCAGATGAGAGGAACAGCAGTAGCAGCAGAGCATAGAGAGCAAACAGCAGAGAAGATGAGAATAACAGCAGAGCAGATGAGAGCAGCAACAGATAAGATGAGAGCAGCAACTGAGCAGATGAGAGGAACAGCAGTAGCAGCAGAACATAGAGAGCAAACAGCAGAGATGAGAACAACAGCAGAGCAGATGAGAGCAGCAGCAGATAAGATGAGAGCAGCAACTGAGCAGATGAGAGGAACAGCAGCAGAGCATATGAGAGCAGCAACAGAGAAGATGAGAACAACAGCAGAGCAGATGAGAGCAGCAACTGAGCAGATGAGAAGAGCAGGAGCAGCAGCAGAGCATACGAGAGCAACAGCAGAGCAGATTAGAGCAGCAACTGAGCAGATGAGAGGAACAGCAGCAGAGCATATGAGAGCAGCAACAGAGAAGATGAGAACAACAGCAGAGCAGATGAGAGCAGCAACTGAGCATATGAGAGCAACAGCATAGCAGATTAGAGCAGCAGCCACACCACCACCACCACCACCACCACCACCAACAACAACAACAACAACAACAACAAGAGAATACAGAACCAGAAATGTGTGCCGCAAAAGGCAGGCAATATAATTTGTTTTGAATAATTACACGACATCGTACCGAAACAAATGTTGGTCTGCTGACGGCTCCGTACAGTGTTTGTTAGTAATAAATAATGCTAACGGAGGTCGTTACATTGCTGAGAGGGCTAGCCGCCTGCTTCTCATTGCGTAAACCTGGGATCGCTCCCAGTATATTTCATGTACGAATTGTGTGGGGCGGTGTGACGATGGGACGGGGTTTTCTTCGTGTAATTCTTGTTTAGCTTGTCTGTAAAATTTTACCAGTGCCTCCATACTTGTTTGTCTATCATCGCCGCTGGGAAATCTGAGGAAAAATGATAGCGTCCTAATTTAATGCGCTTAAAAATTGGGAAATGGAGTTGATAGAACTTCAAGCTTAATGTATTTAATGGACTAATGTATTTGCGACTTATTTAATAATTCTGTGATTATCCTACCCGTCGTTTAGAAGTTGGCACTTTCAAAGAATGAGATATAATAGAATTATAGTCAAATATGCAGCTCGTACTGCATATTAACCACGTTTGGTCTGTGCTATAAAACGCATCTGTTAATGTTGCATATGGAAATAATCGCTGTTTGTGATGAGAAACTTTGTGTGGGGGATTTTGAACGCTGAACTTGTTGGTTTGTAGGCTACAGTACCCTTTGGAACCTAAAGGGTTAAGAAAGTGTGTGTGTGTGTGTGTGTGTGTGTGTGTGTGAGTGTTTGTGGTGTGTGTGTGTGTGTGGTGTGTGTGTGTGAGTGAGTGTGTGTGTGTGTTTTTGTGTGTATTTGTGTGTGTGATGTGGGTGTGGGTGTGTGAGTGTGTGTGTGTGTTTGTGTGTATTTGTGTGTGTGGTGTGTGTGTGTGTGTTTGTGTGTATTTGTGTGTGTGGTGTGTGTGTGTGTGTGTGGTGTGAGTGTGGGTGTGTGA
>Ga0131853_10024069_pt1 | contig 10990 bp, 9 predicted proteins | sample TergutLab28metaG_FD_92764 | JGI IMG/M metagenome (GOLD analysis project Ga0131853, IMG submission 92764) | Labiotermes labralis P1 segment gut microbial communities from Petit-Saut dam, French Guiana - Lab288 P1 (version 2) (version 2) | ecosystem: Host-associated > Arthropoda: Insects >...
ATGAACGAGGTGCTACTCATCAAAGCCGGCGAGCTTGTGCTCAAGGGGCAAAATCGTCGCACGTTTGAAAATCAACTCCTAAAAAACTTGCGGCACAGTTTAACTCCTTTCGGCACTTGGCAATTTAACCTGTCGCAGTCCACGCTGCAGGTGGTTCCACCAAACAGCCAGGTCGACATGAACGCCGCCGCCGAACGGGTCGGACAAGTCTTCGGCATCTCGGGCTATTCCCGCGCCGCGCGCCTGCCCAAAACAATGGACGCTATCCTGGAGCACTGCGCCGCTTACCTAAGCGAACCCCTTGCCTTCGCGCAAACATTCAAGTGCGAAGCCAAGCGTTCCGATAAATCTTTCCCCCTAAAATCCCCCGAAATTTCCGCCAAAGTAGGCGAGCGTTTGCTGCAAGCCTATCCCCACCTGAATGTGGACGTGCACAACCCGGACATTACCGTCCACATTGAAGTGCGTGACCAATACGCCTTTTTGCACGCCGACCAAACCCGGGGCGCCGGCGGCCTGCCGGTTGGTACCTCAGGCGACGCGGCCATCCTCATCTCCGGTGGGATCGACAGCCCTGTTGCCGCATGGATGATGGCCCGGCGCGGTTTGCGCCTTGCTGCCATTCACTTTGCCTCGCCGCCCTACACAAGCCAGCGTGCCGAAGAAAAAGTCCATGCCCTGCTGGGGCAGGTGGCGCGTTATGCCGGGCGCATTCGCTTGTTTGTGGTGCCCTTCACCACCATTCAGGAGCAAATTCACGCCCATTGCCCCGAGGAACTCTTCACACTGGTCATGCGCCGCGTGATGATGCGTATCTCCGAAGAGATTGCCCTTCGCGAAAACTGCGGCGCGCTCATCACCGGGGAAAGCCTGGGCCAGGTGGCCAGCCAAACCCTTCAGGCCCTCGCCTGCACCGATGATGCAACCAACCTCCCCGTCTTTCGCCCGCTCATTGGGAGCGACAAAGACGAAGTCGTGCGCATTGCCCGCCAAATTGGCACCTTCGACATCTCTATCCAGCCCTATGAGGACTGTTGCACCGTGTTCACCCCGCGCCGTCCGCGCACCCGCCCAAAACTTTCGATTGTCCAACAGGCGGAATCTTCGCTCAACCTGGACACAATGATAACACAGGCCATTGAAGACACGAAGTATTTTGGGATAGAGCCAACGTAACAACTCCTGTTTTACACAGCCTGTAGGGGCGGCTAGCAAGCCGCCCGCATCTAAAAAAACATCCTATTTTAAAGTCACGGGCAACTAGTAGTTGGCCCCTACAGGGGGAATTCTTTGCAGATATGTGAAATCCCATCTGCGGCGAGCCGCCTCCCTTCGGTCGTGTCAGCATACGCTGAGTTCCGCTGTGTTCTATCATCGTTGAGAGGAAAATTCTTTGCAGATATGTGAAATCTTAAATGTCGGTACAGAGCTCTTGCTCGGCGAAATCCTCAACACCAACGCGCAATTTTTGTGCCAACAACTGGCTGCCATGGGCATTTCAGTTCAGCGCATCGCAACCGTGGGAGATAATCCCCAGCGCTTGCGCGAAGACTTCCTTGCAGCCCTTGCGCGCAGCAACATTGTCATCCTCACCGGGGGCCTCGGCCCCACGCAGGACGACCTCACCCGTGAAGTCATCTGCCAGGCGTTGGATCTTCCGCTGGAGGAAGACCCGCAGCAACTGGAAAAAATCGAAGCCTTCTTTGTCACACGTGGCTTAAGATTGCCCGAATCCAGCCGCAAGCAGGCGCTTGTTCCCAAAGGCTGCACAGTGCTCCACAACGAAAACGGCACCGCCCCGGGCATCTATATTGAGCAAGACCCAAAAGTAGTGGCCCTGCTCCCCGGCCCCCCGCGTGAACTCATCCCCATGTTCACCGAGTCTCTCGCACCGCTGCTAAACCCCCGCGGCGAGGGCACCATCATCTCCCACCACTTGCGCACCGTCGGCATCGGCGAAAGCCACATGGCGGAGCTCTGCGCAGATTTTTTAGATATGCCAAACCCCACCGTTGCCCCTTACGCCAAAGACGGCGAGGCCTACCTACGCATCAGCGCAGCAGCCCCCACAAAAGAGCAGGCAGAACACATGTGTACGCATGTCATAAAAAATTTACAAAATGTGTTAGGAAATCATGCCTACTCCGTCGACAAACCATTAGAGGAAGTCGTAACCGAGCTATTACGCGCACAGGGCAAAACCCTGGCAGTGGCAGAATCGTGCACCGGTGGCGCAATCGTGAAGTTGCTGACCGACCTGCCTGGGGCTTCCGACGTGTTCGGCTATGGTTTCGTAACTTACGCAAACCAGGCCAAGCAAGACCTTCTAAATGTTTCACGTGAAACATTGGCACAATTTGGGGCTGTGAGCGCCGAGTGCGCTCGCGAAATGGCCCAAGGCGCGCTCACCCGCTCAGGTGCCAGTGTCGCCATAGCCGTCACCGGCATTGCCGGCCCGGGGACCGACGGCACAAGCAAACCTGCCGGACTGATTTTTCTGCACGCAACAGATGGGATGCGCGCAAAACAGTTCAGGCTCGAGACTGGCCGTAGCGACCGCGATTTCAATCGCACAGCGGCAGTGAAGCAGGCGCTCGCGCTTGTAAGGGAAATTTTGATGGAGTATTAAAGGAGACAAAGGGGATTTTTTCATGAGAGACAACAACAACGCCTGGCGCCCGGAATCGCAAGACACACTCAACGCAGTGGAGGACGTAATTGACAGCGGGCGGCGCAAGAAGAAAAAGAACTTTTTCGAGGCCAACATGCTGCCGCTCAAGGGCGACAGTGGCCGGGAGCGCGCACGCAAGATTATTTTCGACATGTTGGTGCTGGTGATGGTTGGCAGCATTGCGGTGTTAACCTGGTGGGTCGGTATTGACCCATGGATGCACAGCCAGAATGAGCGAATGATCGCAGATATGCGGCCAACCTGGGAATATGAGTATGAAGAGCCGGGCAATTCACCCGACAATCCGCCCGAAAACGGCGGCGAAGACGGCACCACGCCCACCGCGCCACGCCAGGTAAGGCGCTTAAGCTTTGACGAACTGTTCGCCATCAACCACGAAGTCGTGGCCTGGCTTTATGCCCCCGGCGCGAACATCGACCTCCCCATTGTGCAAACGGCCAACAACAATTTTTACCTTTACCGCGACCTCCAGGGCCGGCCCTCGCGCTATGGAAACCCCTTTATGGACTGGCGCAACCGCATTGGCGGCGATGAAATGTCAACCAATCTTATCATCTATGGCCACCACATGCGCAACGGCACCATTTTCTCGCGGCTAACCAACTTCCGCAACCCGGAACACGTGCGCCGCAACCCCCTCGTAACCTTGATGTTGCCCAGCGGCGACATCTGGGAATATAAAATCTTCGCGGTGCTCAACATCAACGGCAGGCCTGAGCATGACAACGGCTTTGCCTTCGCCGTAAACACCCCGGAGTTCCCCAACGAAGCGAATTTCGATGGATTCATCCGTCAGCTTGCGCAACGCACCGAAGTGCAAACCGGCGTGGATGTGCGCTGGGGCGACTATTTGCTCACATTGCAAACTTGCATTTATGAGTTCCCGGACCAATTCCTCTATGTTGTAGCCCGCCGGGTGCGCCCGGGCGAAAACAACACCGTGGATCGCAACCAGATTCGCCGCAACCCCAACCCCCGCCACCCGCAGGAACTGTTCAACCGCCGCGGCCAAACCAACCCGTTCAGAGACGCGGAGCGCTGGTTCCCCGGCTAAAAATTAATTAAATTGAAGTGTGAAGAGTTAAAGACGCTTTGGAAGAGCCAAAGTTTTGTATGACCGCAAAAAGCGAGGAAGTTTGAAACCGATTATTGGGCCTGAAAGGGCCTGAATAATAAAAGACAGAAGTAAAAAAACAAAAAAGGACTGAGAAAAATGAAAAAAGTACAAATTCTGACACTGCAATCGCGTGCATTCGCACAGGAAAATTTGTTTCTGCGCGACATGTTTGGGCCACTGGCGGGGGAAGTTCCGCTGCCAATGGCCTGCGAAACCCCCGAAACGCTGCTTGAAACCCTGGCAGGCCATCTGCGCCGTAACCAGGTGTTTGTCCTCGCGGCGGAAACAGAGCAATTTTACGCGCTGAAAGACAAATTGCTGGCCGCGCTCGGTTATGCGGCTTACCCGCGCAAGCACATTTCAGCGCAGTCGGCGGAAGACACCATGTTCCCGGTGGGGGCAACGGTGTTCGAGTCTGACGAATTCAACGGCTTTGCGCTGCACTGCGGCAAGCAGGATCTGATTGTGCTACCGCTGAGTCATGGCCTCCTGATGCGCCAGCAAGAGCAGGTGTACGCCTATGCCCGCCGTCGCCAGCTGATGGAAGTCTCCGGCAAAAAATCCAGCCTGCTGCGCAACCCGGGTCATGCCAAACCAACCCCAAAACATGGCAGATTACGCGCCGTGCTCGCGGCAACCCTTGCTTTGGCGGTCATTGCCGGCAGCTCGCTGGTAACCGTGCAGGCGGTTGGCAACAGCCGCGCGGCAGCTCCCGTTGCGGTTGCGCAAAACATGCTCCCCATGGATGCTACAATGGAGCAACTCCAGTCCATCGCGTTGGCGGCAAACCCTGCCGCACGCATTGAGTCCATGGTTGCGCAGGTGCAGGAATTCAGCCTGACAGACTTTTTCCAAAATAGCCTGCAGCAGTTCAGCGTTGCGGAATTCGCCGACTTTTTGCAAAGCAACCTGCAACAGTTCGACCTTGCAGACCTGGCAGATTTTTTCCAGGACAACTTGCAGTTGATTGACATCGCGGCGCTCACCGACTTCTTGCAGGATAGCTTCCAGCCGCTTTACGACCTTGTTGTCGCGGCGCTCGATCTCGTGCTGCCGTCGCGCAATGAAGCAAGCGTTGCCACCACAGCACCCACAACTGTGGCTTCAACCGCTCCGGCGGTTATTACAACCACAGCTGCGCCAGCAACCACCGCAAGGCCTGCAACAACAGCCTCCCGGCCGGCCACGCGCGGCGTGTTCAACTTCTCGGTGGCGGGCTTTGGCCACGGCGTTGGCATGAGCCAGATGGGCGCAATCGAATTTGCTCGCCGCGGCTGGAATCACGAGCAAATCATTTTGCACTACTACCACCACAGCGGCATTCGTCTGGCGACCGACCGCAACCCGCCCAGCCACGTGAACCACGGGGGGCAGCGCATCCCGCTTTACGAGTATATCGCCCGCATCACCTGGCGGGAAATCGGCCGCAGCGGCTCTGTGCCAGATGAAGCGCTGAGAGCCCAGATGATCGCAGCCTACACCATCGCCAAGCGCAACAACTTCCGCACAACGGAAGTCAACCAGCACATTTTAAATGCAAGCGAGTGGAATACGCCCTTTGCGCAACAATTCCATGGCGACATGATCGCACTTGCCCGCAGCGTGCGCGGCAGATATATCAGCTTCAACGGCAGCGTGGCCGACGCGCTGTATTTCGCCTCAAGCCCTGGCCACACCGCCAGTGCGCGCTACGCCTGGGGCGGCCACGAACCCTCCCCCTATCTGGTAGGTGGTCGGCCAAGCCCCGAAACGGTGGACCGTAGCACACCAAGCTTCACCACTGAGCAAATCCGTTCCATTGTGCAGGACTATAACCGCCGCTTCCCCAACAACCGCATCACCCTGGGCGACGATGCCGGCCAGTGGATTCGCATCATCAGCTCTTGCCGCCACGGCTTTGTGGAGCGCATCCAAATTGGCAACCGCGTGTTCACCGGCGGCCAGGCGAGGATGCACGTGTTTGGCAGCCGGGTGCTGCGCTCGCACAACTTCACGTTCACATTTGTGCCGAATTAGTTGACACTGCATTGACTTTTATAGTATAATAAATTTGCGTCGTTGCCGCTGGTGATGGCGCGGATTTATTTTCTTATGAGGAGCATTTTCATGAAGTGTCACATCTGCAGCTACCCAAACGAACAAGCGTCATTTTGCGCGCTGTGCGGAACCGACCTGGCAAACCCCAACACCGAGACAAAACATTTGGAGAGCATTCACGGGGCGCTTTATTCAACCGTTGAAAAAACAATGGTTGCAGGCTGGGATGCATTTATCTATCTCACCAACAAGCGCCTGATTATCGTTCCGGCCAAGTTGAAAGGCTCCGGCCTGGATGGAATGCTGGCAGCGGCAATCTATAACAAAATGACGAGCAAGGCTGGAGTAATTTCCATCCCGTTTGAGCATATAAAAGCGGTTCGGGACGGAAAAATGGGTCTGCTGTTCAAAGCGATTGTTGTGGACACAACCGACGGCGAAGTGGTTAAAATAAAAGTCAGCAAGCGCGACGAATGGAAGGCCGCACTCGCAAGCGCAACGGGGCAAGCTTATAATATAATTTAAGCGAATAGAGGAGAGCAACTATGAAAAAAGTCCTGAGTGTTTTGCTAAGTTTGAGCTTATTGCTTTTGTTTGCGGTGGTTGCCGCAGCGGCCACACCGACTGACCTGCATGCGCAGGGCGAGGCGTTGTTGCGCGAAACCTTTGCGGTGTTTGAAAGCAGAAATTTCACCGTGCGAGGGCCGGACAACTATGTGTTTACAACTTACGGCAGCTATTCTGCAACTAAGGCAATCGACACCGCACCCAGCGTATACATGCCCAGCGCAACGGCGCCCCAGGCCATCAGCCCCAGCGCAACGCCGCCAAGCGCCCAGCCGCCCAATGCCACGCCGCCAAGCGCCAGCAGCCCAAGCGAGATCCCGCCAATGCTAACCAGCCCCGCACTGACGCCGCCAATTGCCACAACACCAACGGCAACATGCCCAATTGCGATAATGCCCTTTGCCACATTTGCTGTCCGAGGATTGAAGAACCACAGATTATTGAAACAAACATGGATCAGCGGCAATCCAAACAGCTTCGTTTTGCTCACATACTCAAACCCATTTCCGCCGGCAACTGCGCGCAGCTGCGCTTTTGTGTTGACCAATTCCCGGATCACATCCGTTTTGTCTTCATAAAGCGCATCCATCAGCTCGGCCGCCATGTCCCGGGGGTGGCCCATGCGGCGCACGGCGTCGTCGCCGCCGGCAGATTCTATGTGCTCGAATAAATCCTCAGACAGTCTCCTCTTCACATCTTCGCTTGCCTCCACAAACGCTAAGACCTGTGCTACATATTCTTTTGTTCTCATCTGAATGAACCTCCTAATATTTTTTTGGTTGCGTCAATAAAGTTGCCAAACTCTTCTTGTGCATCAGCCAGGTGACGGATTCCCTCCGGCGTAACGGAGTAATACTTGCGCGGCGCGCCCCGGCGCTTCTCTGTGTTTTCCCAATTGCTTTGAATGTGCCCGGCATCTTCCAGCCGATACAAAACGGGGTAAAGCGTGCCTTCTTTCGCGGCGAAATAGCCAGCGCTCTGTTCATCCAGCAGCGTCATCAGTTCATAGCCATACAACGCTTTTTCCGTCAACAGCTTCAGCAGCAAAATGTCCAGCACGCCCTTTTTTAATTGCCGGCTCACTGTCTCCATAATACTCTCCTTTTGCATTTACTTTGTATTGCTAAATATATTGTAACACGTCTTATTTCGTTTGTCAATAGCTTTTGCAAATTTTTTTTAAAATTATTTTGCAGCATTAAAAAACACCGCTGGGTTGAGCGGTGAGAAAAGCTTGTACATTTTAAGCCAGTAGATCATATAATATACTATGACCAGGTCAAATGTTAAAATAAAGGAGAAGTCAAAAATGAATGACGCTAAATTAGGACTAAGCCCACCGTGGTACACTTTCTTTAATATGGTGAAGCATTCCATCGGTTGCGACCCATATGTTGAAGTTTTGGACATGCAACAACGCTCGGACATCGATTTCGTAATTCCGATTGAGGTTAGAGATTGGCACAAAGCGCTTGCTTTGGCTGCCACGCTCGTCCCCTCCAAGAATTTTGGAAATATCAATGTCTTTGTTGAGGTTCGGCATTGCGGAAACGTTGTTCCCCTCAATTGCTTGACTGAAGATGCGCACTGCCTCGTCCAAAAGGCGCTTGATACCAATGATTATTTCGAACGCCTTGAGTCGGTAGATTTTTTCGGTTCAACAATCCTTTTTCCGGTGTTCAAAAAAGCTGTGATTCAATTCTTTAACGATGATTTGTCGGATTATTACAACAACTTCAACGGCGTCGTCGCCGATGTGTTCAGCGAAGTGCTAAACCCGTCGGTTGGCAATAGCGCTGTTCGTCCTTCAACAGCAACAGATTAAGCCTAAGCCTTCAAATAAAGTTCAGGGGCGGCCATTCCAGCCGCCCCCATGTTATATATTTTTTTGTGCCTACAGCCCCAGCCGCTGCTTAAACTTGGTTTTCTCCAGCACCGAAGCTACGATAATAAACAACGCTGCGCTGGCAGTGGCTTGCACCAGGTCACTGAGCAAATTGGCCGTAATCGCAACCCATACGCCGTCGGGCGCCGAAATTGTGCCGAACGAAATGAGCAGCCACTGGTAAAGGCCATAGCCGATAATAGTGATAGCCACATAGGGCAACAAAGCAAGCAAGTTTCGTTTGGTCATGAGCTTATCTTGCTTCGCGCTCAAAGGCAGCGTAATGGCCGCCTTAATCACCACCGTGGCCGGCGCCCACATAACCGCCCCGCCAATCAGGTTGGCCATGCCGCCGCCAATGGCACCAACGGCCATGGCATAGGGCGTGGGCAACAGCACCGCTGCCAGCAGAATCACGGCATCGCCCAGGTGCAGCCAACCATAGCCAACGTTGATGCGCGCATATAAAATCATCACCAAAGTCATTGCGGCCAGCAAAGCCGTCAATGCAATATGATATATGGACTTACGTTTCAATTCAATAGCTCCTTTAAGTGAAATTCAAATGGAATGCCGTGGGTCTTGGGTACATTGCGCCGGGCGGCTTCGCCCACAGCGCCTTGCAAAAAACACACCGTGCGTTGCATGGAGCGCTCCAGGCTTTCGCCCCGCAACAGGCCGCCGCACAGCGCCGAGGCGAATAAATCGCCCGTGCCCGACCATGAACCCGCGATGGCCGGAGACGCATACATCTGAAAAGCGCCGTTGTCCCATGCGGCGTTTATAACAAATATCCCGCGCCGCCAACCGGTGACGACAATGCGCTTTTGCGGGAGCGCTTCACAAATGCCGCGCAGGGTGCGCTCCTGCTCCTTTGGGGGAGCACGCAAAAATTCTTCGTAGTTCACCGTCGCGAGGTTCTCGTGCCCCGCAAGCAAAAACAGCTCGGTGACATTTGGAGTAATCATATGCGCCTGCCGCGCGAATTGGGCGATGGCGGCGCAAAGCTGATCATTGAAGCCGGGGTAAGGCTTGCCATCGTCGCCCATCACAGGGTCAATGAGCACAAGCGGCGGCCTAAAGGTATCGATCATCGCCTGCGCCGCGGCAAGCTGTTCGCCCGTAGACATAAAGCCGGTATAGATGCCGTCCGGCGCCACGCCATGTTCCCGCCAAAGCACGGGATATTCCTGCAGCACCCGCGCGCAATCAAGCGACGCAAAGCGGCTAAACCCTGTTTGGTTGGTGTAGACGGCGGTGGGCACCGGCATGCAGTGCACGCCCAAAGCAGAAAGCACCGGCAGCGCCGCTCCGAGCGAGCAGCGCCCCAGGCCCGATATATCCTGCACAATGGCGCAGGTGGGTTGCTTTGTATTTGTCATGGTGAAACCTCTTTGCGGGTAGTGAATTCTACACAGTTAAGCGCAATTTATTGCTGTAGGGGTAGCTCGAAAACACCGTGTTCTACTATAGCTAGCCACCCTACCTGTGGCGATTTATCAGTACGGCGGCTCATATGACCAATCTTCATACGGATCGTCTTCTTCTATTTCTATGCCGTCACCCACAGAAACGCCGGCGGCATCAAACAGTGCCATCAAAAAATCCCCGGCTTCCTGGGTAATGGAATTACCGCCAAAGCCCTCAAGGTCCATGTGGCTGTTCCAAAGCGTGAGCAGCGTCGGGAAGTCCAGCGGGGCGTGTTGCACGCGCACACGCAGGCGGTAACGGGTTTCGTAGGGCGCAAGCGTGCTGACCGAAGCCACCGAAAACGCTTCCACCACCAGCGGCGTCATCAGCCCCGGGGGCAGCGGGCTGCCGTAATAAATCCAGCCGTCTTCGGCATAAAACCAGGCATCTTCCGGTTCGGTCCATTCGCCGATGGGGCGCAGGCTTTCGCCCAGTTGCAGCACAACATAGCTCTCCCGGTGTTCTTCGTCAAACAGATGCACATCCATGCGGCTGATGTCCCAATGTTCAAACTCATACAAAATACGTGTGATGTTCTCGCCGGTGGCTTCAATGCGCAGGGGCTGGTAAGCGTCGTTCACATAGAAAAAGCCCATGAAGGCCACTTCCACGGTGCCCAGGTTCATGCGCTCAATGTCCTCGGGCAGCAACAGCGAGAGGTCCGGCAAATCGTCGGCGTTGTCTTCGTTGAGCGTCACGGTGCGGCGCTCGAACACCAAAATACGCCCGCCATCGTTGAATTGGTTGGGCAGGCGGCTTGCAGGCAGGCGGGTCTCCAACGCCCGTTCCCAGCTGGCGTCGTCCGGCACAAATTCATCGCCGCGCAATGCATCAAGGGCCTCTTGCTGGGTAATTGTGTGGGGAACATCGTCATCAAAGCGCTGCACACGGGCAAGAATGCCCTCTTGCAGTTCAAGCAAAACTTCTTCCAGCCGGACGCGCAACAGAATCTCCTCCGCGCCGGTGTGTACAACCGCGATGGGCCTGCTGTATTCCGCGCCGGGGTAAAGCAGGGTTTCGTCGCTGCGCTCCGGGTCAAGCAAAATAATTTCGTCGCCGCGAAAAGGCGAGCCATCGAGGTGATTAAGCTGCGGCAGGCCAAGCGCAAAGTAAGAAAACACGCCTGCGGCAACCACAGGCACCGCGCAGAACAAAAACGCGAAAAAGTAAAACAGGCCGCGCTGCCTTGGCGTTAAGCGTTTGCGGCGGGGCCTGCGTAACG
>Ga0131853_10024071_pt1 | contig 10990 bp, 5 predicted proteins | sample TergutLab28metaG_FD_92764 | JGI IMG/M metagenome (GOLD analysis project Ga0131853, IMG submission 92764) | Labiotermes labralis P1 segment gut microbial communities from Petit-Saut dam, French Guiana - Lab288 P1 (version 2) (version 2) | ecosystem: Host-associated > Arthropoda: Insects >...
ATAGTTTTGCCTTAATACACCAATGGTATAAACAGTGAACAGAAACTGGTTAAAAATTCCTTCCTTTTATTGAACTCAAAAGCTCATAACTTTGCTCAAAAAAGGCCTACAACTGGATTGTCTTGAAACATTCAAACTCAGCTTGCAAATAATTGTTTTAAATTTACTTCTGTGTACATTTTCCATGTGGTTTTTTTCTCTTTTATGTTACAATACTGAAAAAAAAAAACTCTTAATTTGCATATGTAGTCAGCGTGAAATAGCAAACGATATCATTTATACATTTACACTAAGCACTGTGATACATCAAATAAGAGGTTAATTTCTGAAGATGCACAGTACTGACACAACAGCCAGGTTTAGTACAACTGAGGCAAAACAATCCTCCTTTGTAGATATGAGCTCCCCACTCATCCTGCACAACATGAAATGTTAAGACTGCCGCAATTGTGGCATTCTGGATCTTGACACCACACAGACTTCTAGGTGTCTGGGGAAACACACTACTGCCATCCACAAAAGGTGAATGGATGCAGTACATTCCTCCAAAATGTTGCTACCCACCCACCAGACTATAAGGTGTCTCAAACCAGAAGACCACAATATGAATCTTCACACACACACAAACACACACACATGTAAATCTCAAATCTTATAAATGGTCTAACTGTTTAACACTTCCTTATTTTCACATGTTTATATTTTGTCTAGTGTAACACTGTACGTGTCTTATCATACGTTTGGTGTTCCTCAACACATGTTGTGTCAATGTGCGACTGAAAGTGTGGACAGATGACTGTGTGATAATAAGAACATCGAGTTGCTGTAATATTGCAGATAGCTTACATACATTCTTACCAGCTTCCATGTGATCTCCTGACACTTAATATCCTCTCTTGGTTGATACTCATCCACATAAATAACAGTGTATTTGATCTGTGCCAATGATGTATGCTTCAGAGACATTCAAACACAATTTATCCTTAAAATTTATAACCATTTGGATCTGTGCCACTCAGTACTCCATATTGACAGTTATATTTCGTCAGCGCATTACTTGTGACGTGAGTGACAACGCAGTTGTACTCATATTGCCTGCTGTTAGACCATAACATTTTAATCTGTGATTACATGCAAACTGCTGTCTGGATTCACATTATTTTGACTACTCATTGTACACCATAAACTACATACATCTTAAATAATAATAAAATGGCAATCAAAGTGCCATATATTGATTAATATGAAGCTTTTATTTGTTAGATTTCAATGTTAACTGAACCAAGGTAAGAACAGATTATGACTTTACAGCCATGTCTTGAAATGCATCAGGCTAAGATGAAAGCAGGCACTTGGAACTCATACAGAAATCAAACAATAAATATTGTATGTTAAATCCTTGATATTAATAAATTTTCAATCTGTGCTTCACTTAGGTGTTTGATTCTTTCATTAAGGCCTCTTAATGGAACAAGTTAGGGAACATACACACAGCATAACTAATTTTGGTGCATCTTATTGTCTCATTAGACTCACATGTAAAGTAGTATAGCTTCTAATGCATTGATCATAATAGATTACAAAATATTTCAATAAATATGATCAAGGGCATCTAATATAAAATTCTATCAAAGTCACTCTCATAATTCTCAAGTTATGAGATGGTGCAACAAAAACTCCACTTTATTAAATTATCTCTACAACTACACAGCTTATCGAAAAATTGTACTGCTGTAAAATGTGTGTTGTATACTTCTTTTCTGCAATGCTTGTTCTACACTTTGTGACACAGGTAGGTTACTCCATGTATAACAGAGCGGTAATATATTTTAGTAAAACTCAAAATATATTTCACTCCCAAAATTTTAAGCAAGTAACAAAATACATACACACAGAGAAGTATATATTCATTGGGTAAAGTTCTGATTATAGTTATACAACTTTCATAAAACTCAAAGGTTTACAAATTTTAATAGAATTCACCAGTATCAAATTGCAGTGGTTTGTGAGTCATTACAGTCAGAAACATAGACAGAGAGATGAAAGGACATGGCAAAGGTAACAGACACAATTCTGCAACTCTTCACTGCAAATGCTCCAAACAATTAATCAAAACAATATGCTTACAATTATCATATTTCACATTATTCTCTAAAATTGATACATTGAGCTAAATTTCTAAATTTTGGTAAAAGCATTTCTTCATTCACCAAAACTCTGCCTGTGAAAATGTTGTGTACTGCAAACAGCACAGGTTAACACTGAAATGTATAACATTAACACTTAATGTTGCCAATCCTTTGTGAAGCATTTTAAATGTCTCAGAATAAAGCAAAGATATCAGAAAACTATATATTTTATATATACAACTATGCTGAAATTTTCAATATGAGTGTAAAAATCCAGGCTCACAATGCCTTACAGTACCTTTGAAACCAAATTTGAGACATACGCTTCAAATAAACAAAATATGCTTATTAACTACAAGATTACAACTTATTAACTCTTACCTTATCTAACCTTGATTCTGTTGAGTTGTCAGATGAGTTGATGATATCCTAACAGCAGATAACTAAAATATGTTTTTGAAGCTAATATACTTTTTTTTTGTTTTCATGACCTCGTATGACAACTACAGTACACATATTTAAGAATGCATCTGATCATATTTCTCATAAATGTTTCAATCATGAAAAATACGTGAAACAAAAATACTCCCAATGCTAAAGCACAGACAAGTTAGGCAGACATAACCTCCACATTCATAATACTTGTTTTGTTTAGCACACAAAATCAATAGCATTTTTAGAATTTTAAATCTCCCTCACATTATACATAACAACAACTCAAATGCATGCCTTAACTGATCTAGGCAATTACATCTGACTGGAAAAAAGATTCTGCGTGTAAAAGAGAAAATAACACGCTTATATTCAAAATATTTCCAGGACTTTACAGGAAAAACAAGGCATTAAAGTATGTATGGAAGTTAATTAGTAAACTGTCAGTTCCAACCTACTGTGTGTTAATAAGTCAGTCACAACTTCTCAAATAATATTTAATTAAAAATCAGCTTTGGATGTAGGAGTTAGTGAGGTAATGGAGAGGCATGACATGCATGTAAGGCATTTTCTTTTCCCTTACATTGACAAGCACAGCAATTGTTATTTGTAACTGACACACATATACAAAAGAAAATATAAATTTTCCAGTTGCCAACAAAGAATTAAAAACAAAATCTTGATTAGTAGAAATAAGATAAGAAACAAATACACCTTAATCTTCAGTCTTGTACAATTGAACAGGAATGCTGACGAAACTCTGTTTATGTGAAAATTAGCTTAGTTCAGCATATCAGAACACAATGGGGAAAGCATCGTGCAGTTCCTATCTAGGCGTGTTCATATCAAATATGTGCTCAGCAAATTCTGTCAGCAACAAATATCAGTATAGATTATGGTTTTCCTACAATATAAATAGGAGTAATTTATTTTGTTGGACAATATGGATTACTGAGTATCATACAATTACCACTGGCTGTACTTAATGTATATTGAGTCTTGATATCAACTTCTACCATTCAAGTTCATCTCATACACATCAATCAATTTCAACTTGTAAAGCTCAAATGTTTACATTTTAATTACGGAGAGGGTGATATTGACAGTTTGATAAAATAACAATTTATTTTTATTAAATTTGAATACTAAATTTGTACTAGGACGCAGACACTGTGCCAGCATAATTACAATACCAAACTGAAAAGAAAGAAATTTAAAAAAATAGGTCTTTTGAAGAAGAGATGTGAAAATATGTGTGTAACTTTTATAAGGAAAAGTCAAATTTAAGTATGATAACACTTATTTCAGCAAGAAAAATGTAATTGTTTCTTAACTAATAGCTATTCAAAAATAATCTTATTTTCTTTGTTTGAAGATACTTAAGTTAAATTACATATCACCCTAAATGCATCATAACATTGCTTTCATTCTCATAGAACATTGCACAAAATCACTGATTATTTCACCATAAATTCTTGGTGATAAAACCTGTGTTTTAAAAATTATGTGTTGGTTGTACATGATAACTATAAGATATTTATAGCAACCATTTATTACTTGTGGTAGGTAAGTGATTTGTTGAATCCTTAAATGTGATCAGGATATTAAAATGCCTGATACTGGCTATTTCATTCAGTTTATATCGTCATTTCATTTACAGTAAAAATGTTCTAAGAAAAGTGTGTTCAAAGAGAAACCCAACACACGTCATACATCAAGATATAGTAGCAGTTAAATTAATAAAATCATTAGTTTAATGTCAAGATGTGTTGGGATTCTTAAATGTGTATATTGAAATGAACTATTTTTATCATCCATCTACTTTAATATTGAGATGTAATAATATTGTATTTGACGTAAGCAGAAAAATCATAGTTCACAATTTTTGCATCCAGAATTATGTTGTAAAGACTAAGCATAGACTCCTGCAATAGAAATGATTGCAAAATGCAATATATGCTTTTAGTGTTGTAAAACAAAACAATAATTTTCTAACAGCTTGGTCTGAAAATAACCTGTCTTTGTTATTCGAATTCACTTCAAGTTTTGTATGACACTACAGTGCTTAATTGTTTATGTAAATCCACACTATGAAACAGTTTACAAACAGATCTTCTAATCCTTGTACATAACCAACTTGACACTTAATTTTTCATGTAAGTTTATTTCTATTCTCTACATGTTTCAGGCAGCCATGTACCCATCATCAGGAGAATTATTGTATCAATGTGACACCTGGTGTCATTGATACAATAATTCTCCTGATGATGGGCACATGGCTGCCCAAAACATGTAGAGAATGGAAATAAACATACATGAAAAATTGTGCATCAAGTTGGTTATTTACAAGGATCATACCAAGACGCACAGTCAACAAAACATTAAATTGTAAAAAGATCTTATCTTCTACAGTCAATGCAGCAACACAAAAAAAGATTCTTCCTTTCAAACTTGAAAATTTATTTTCCTTTTGGACATTCCGTGAAGCACATGAATTGATCTTCTAATATAAAATCAATCCTGTTGTGGTTTTCTTCTTATAGAGAGCCATCGTGGGTCACAGAACCTAACACAGAACTGTGAAGGCCAGTATGCTACACGCTGTGTCCACTTCCTTGGATCACCCACCCTGCTTTTGGGTCAGTTACTGACAGCACAGTGTGTAACACCTTGTCAAAAGAATATCACAAATAGTACTTCTTTCCCCAGTTATTCTGAAGACACATCACAGTCTGTCTCAGGAATTTGCATGAGTTGGAACTAGTAGAGAAATAAGGATACTGATTTCATAATCATTTAATTGTGAAAATGTATGTTCACCTACAGAAGCCAAATACAAGTGTAACTATTGAACGGATATAACTGTCTAAGCTACAATGAGTAATGAAGATCATAAACACATAAGTTCTTAGTGAATTACTATACCAAATTAACTACATTCTGTGTTAAAGTACTGTAGTTTTGTGATCTCTTCCTACAGAGAAGTCAACAGAAACCCTTCCTGGCTTTCATCTTTCAAACATGTTTCACCCAGCCAAATGTTGGCCTCTGTTGAATAGCAAGATCACATTAATTAAATCAATAACTATTTCCCATATTCGTCCGAGTTCCAATGCCTACACCTGTCAGCTCATTCATTAACAAGTTATTCAATGGCCAGATAGAAAGGCCCCCTGTCAGTAACAGTAATTTAATTTACATGACAATAATATTTGCAGAACGTGACACATGGACATAATTTTATTAAAATTTAATGCACAATGATCAATACAATTTAATAAACAAATTAAGCACTGTGAGTAACAAGGATCAGAAAGGTAATTGTGTACACTGTGAAGAGAGTAAAGATGATCTTAACGATTATGTGTCAAATTAGTTAAGAATTTGAATAAATGAAAGATAACTTTTATTTAAAAGAGATGTTATGACAAGTATAAGGAATATGAACTCATTACTTATACACACCCATGTAAACAAGTGAAAATATTATTAAAGTTTAATTATTTGGCTGTTTCAAAGAAAATTAACAAAATTAAGTGATACCATAAACATGATTCTGATTTGAGATCTCTGTGCTTCCAAAGTTGACATTTTAAACATAGATATTATTATAAAAAATTCAACAATTTCCCACTGATAATAACAACTTTGAAATTTCAAATAACATATTTATTATTGTTGTTATTAGTACTGTTGTTATTGTAGTTGTTCTGGTCCTCCCATTTGTCTTATTTTAACCACACTTTGCCTCCGCTTGGCAAAGTGAGAACAGTCAATATCCAAAATGGTGCCACTCACAGGATAAGACTACTTCTCCTCCCCCCCCCCACCCCACCCCACCCCCATTACACAAAGAGCAAAAGAAAAAAATGTAGAATTTAACATGAGTTCTAAACAGTGGTAGGTACCTTGAATCTCCAAAACACTACAAAATTCAACAAACGAAAATCTGAGGTAATTTCATATTGAATCTGTTATCCGTATTTCTTTTTCATATAAATCAGGCTGTACTATCTCCAAACATGCTAAGACTGTATAAACAGCTCAGTATTTAGAGCACAGTCTTCTGGGATGTGACATCATGTTGTCTAATAGATAGGTATGAATGTTTCAGAGAAATCTGCTCCTCCACCTGCAGGGTAAAAATGAGATAAGCAGAGAAAACCAATATATGGTATAGGAAAGGAATTGTTGGAACAGGCCTATGATTCAAATGGGAGTATTTTGTCTTGGAAGGGGACTATTTTTCCCACTTAACTAAATTATTAAGCATTAGTTTTCGCAAAACTGTGGTACCTGTTAGCCAAACTACATGGCATCACAACACAGAAGACCCTGTTCTAAATATTCACTGCCGTGACAACCTAAATTGTCATATCAGCTCAATATCTGACTTACAAATATAAAGATGTAAATTTGGAAGTTCAGAAACCAACAGGCGTATAGTCATTGCTTAGCGCTAAAAGAGCATACCCAGTTAATAAGCAAAGCAAAATTTGTGTACATAAGTGATGGCATAATTAGTTCAGTGTTAAGTTATTTACAACTCAATGCAAGAATCCTACGATATCACACAAATCCCTATACTGAACTTTGTGAGAAAGTCTTAGCTTTCTTCATTTACAACTTATTGCATCTTAATAATCTGACCATGTTTCAAACTTCTGCATCTTTTCATAGCATTAATGAAATCAAAATTTTTTCCTTGTTTTAAGATTACCTGTATTTTGAAAAACTACTTTTGGACCAAATTATTTTCTTATCAAAAGTTCACATACCTAATCTTGAAGAGTGATAACTATGCATCGCATTATTGCTCTTTGTCCATGCTATTATTTAGAAGTAATAACAAACAGGTAAAAAAGAAGGAATTATTGATCACTTTCAACCCTACATGTTTCACTTTCCAGTGTTTCATGATGATGTTTCAACCAAATAGAAGGTTATGACAATCTTCCACTAAATGTCTTCATCTGCATTAAACCGCTTTACTAGAACTCAAGAGAAAGTGCCATTCATACTTCAACTAAAAAGTAACAAAAGAAAGAAATGAGATTCTGCAAATTTCACTTTTGGTAGAACAGAATTACAGAAAGTTACCTCAGCAAGGGTGTGTTCATTTCTGTACTGAAGAAGTCATCACATCCCTCAATAGCAAACACAAGTCTATATCCTAAGGAATGTACTACCAATTTCTGACTGAAAAGCTACAACATTATGCATTTCCAAAAAATGGTAGTTCAGCCTTCCAGGAAAGATATAATTTTCTCAGTACCAGCATTTAAGGAGCATCCACTCTTCAAGGTGCTTGTCAAAACACAGACCTCTGAACATAAACAATACTGTACATGCTCAAGGCACCGTACCATTGCCCTTTAGAAGGACAGCAGACAGAAACACTTAAGATTTTATGCATCATTTTGTCTTCAGAAACATGGTTTGGTGATTGGTTTCTAGGGTCTCCAGATAGTTCTGTTCAAACTTTTGTCCTGTTCCACCTAGGTAAGGGTATAATATCCATCTCTGAGATGGAGGTACCCACAGAACAGATAGGGTCATCATGAGACTATGGCAGAAGAAGCATACACTTTAACTTGGGCTGTGAACCACCATAGGGTAGGGTAGGGCTGGCATTTGCACATTCCTGAAGTTTCATCTCTGCCACAGGTATAAATTTCAAACTGTGAGTAAATCTGCAGATAGACATGATCAAGAATTGAACACAGAACCCTTTGAACACGAGTTCTGTGCCCCTGAAACAACTAGATTCCCTCTCTTTGGAAAAGTTTGGTGTTCTCTGTCTGCAGCTAAAAAGTTTAATCTACAGAAGGTATACTCTTTGTAACAGTATAATTTTGAAACATGCCATCTTGCTTAGCCTATGGGTAATGAAAAACCACGTCATATGTAAAATCATGTAAATATGCAGAGTAAGAAAGCATGACTATTTTCCATTCACATTGCAGATGTCTTCATTTGAAGCCAGAGAGGAGTCTGATTGACTTGCCAGATCTGTGTCATTTCACATCTTGCAATCAACACTGTGATTCAAAGTTTCAGTTTCTTTATTGCTTTTTTCCTTTACATCTCAATTCAGAGATGTGTCTGACTTTGATGTTTATACTCATCTATCAGAAATCTCTTTTTTATGGAATGGTATCAATTCCACATGACTTACTGACAGGTCAACGATCTTATACTCGAGCTCTGGATGTTAAGTGGCTCACTTTCCCTCTGTGTATGTAGTGCAGAGGTCCTGTAATTGTTTTGGGAAACAAATCATTCAACAGTAAAACTACATATATCCCAGGATTACAAACAAAGTTCTTATAAAAACTTTAAAAAGGAACACTTCACAACATATATAAATATAACCAATTGGTTTGCAGGAACAGGGTAATTATTCAAATTCTTGAGAAATTTTAAGTTTGATCTTTTGTCTAAAAAGATAAAATTCCCCAATTTTAAAATAACTCTTTTCAAAATCAAACTAACTGAATTAATATTATGCACATTTTTAAAACCTGTAAAAGTGGCTTGTGTCACTTCACAGTTAATTACTTCATTTAAACTCTCTTTTGCCTTGTTACTAATGTCTACAATTTGTAATCTTCGCAGAATATTATTAGGCTGACCAAATAAAGGAAAATTAGGCATATGATGCACACAGCAGGGAGGGTAGAAGAGAAATACATACAAAATTTTAAACACAGAACATGAAAAAGAATACTACTTGATAGAACTAGGCATTGATGGGGTGATAATATTAAGATAGATCTTAAAGAAACAGGATGTCAGGGTGTGGACTGGTTTCATTTGACTCAGTAGAGGATAATATTGTGGGTTCCTGTGAACTCACTACTGAACTACTGGGTTATCTTGATCAGTTGAATGGTTGGAAGTCCTCAAGAAGGACTAAGTTCCATGGGGCCAGTTCATTAAGGTTTACACTCAGTAATTTCAGGAATGGCTGCATTTTTAAAACTCATTGTCTCCCATGTTAGTTCAGTCTGCATAAGGAAAGGAAATGAAGTTTACAGGAAAATATTTGTGTCTCACATTTCATTGGTTAATGTTGATGGTGTAATAATGAACACGGAACATTAGAAAGAGTTAGGAAATTTCTTTTGTCCTAATGGTTCCAAAATTAATTTTCTTGCCCAGGATAAAAATAAACTGAAATAACTAATACACACACCAATTATATTTAGGAGGCTGTAAACATACCTTTCTTTATTGTCAGCATACTTCCACCCACACATGAATTAGAATATGTAATTAACATTGAGACGTGTGTAACATATGTTACATTAGGAAAATCTTCCAACACATTCTCAAAGAACATAGTATACAAGGAAGCTGTTTTTTACCTCACAGCCACAGTATATGTGCAACACAAACAGTCCATCAGTGTGGAACTGTGCAATCTAATTCACCGTTTTTTACATTTGTAAAATGTCACTCAATGTCACTTCTTTAGCACTATGGCAGATACAACTATAGCAGTATGGCTGTCAAACTATAGAATACAAGTTGACTGAAATAAACTATACTGCACACATACTGCCAAAATAACATTCCTGCCAACATGTAAATGAAAGCCCAAATTAAAATCAAGACACTGCAAAATGCATCTTTTTATGTTTATTGGTTTATAATTTGGTCCATGTGTAAATTATGAGCATACTTTCAGATCACAGCACACACATGAAGTGGACAGACGTGACAATTTTCAATCTTAAAAGGACTCAAAAAAATCTGCAAGAACTGAGAGATGAAAATTTTGCAGGGTACATGCAGAAGTTGACATGCCCACAGGCTGAAGGTAAATCCACAATTTTTAAAGGTCAAATTCTCAGAGTTCTAGTAAAACTGGCAAAAGCTCTGTAATGACTGTTGTGTTCATATGCTGGGTGAGAGTTGTTTGTAACCACTCGATGTGCAGGTAGTTGCTGTGTACTATTATACAAGTTCCTGGGTTTAGACAGATACTTGGGAGACATTTATATATATGAAATAGTTCAATAATGTATTAAGGAATGAAAATAATGTGAAATGACGCACATTAGGTACAACATTTTTGTAAAATATATTCCATATATTATATATATTTAAAAAAAGAATAATAAGTTTGTAAAATGATGTTAATAAAATGTTGTTTTTTAAAAAGACAATGCCTCTAAAATAAACTTCATATAATATTTATATACTGTAACTTCACGGGTACTGCACTGACTTGCCTGTAAGTTCCATTGCCATAATTCATTTCAAAAATTTTAAAATTGAATTTAAAAACAAATCTATGTTACTACATTAAATTTATTCAACTCCTAATCCAGCTCCCACACACACACACACACACACACACACACACACACTCTCACACACACACACACTCTCACACACACACACACACACACACACACACA
>Ga0131853_10024072_pt1 | contig 10990 bp, 5 predicted proteins | sample TergutLab28metaG_FD_92764 | JGI IMG/M metagenome (GOLD analysis project Ga0131853, IMG submission 92764) | Labiotermes labralis P1 segment gut microbial communities from Petit-Saut dam, French Guiana - Lab288 P1 (version 2) (version 2) | ecosystem: Host-associated > Arthropoda: Insects >...
AAGAGTGCAGATCTCAGCCACTGTGAAAGCCTGAATTGTTTTGTTTTTGTACAAGTTGTTGAAATTCAGGACATGAAATATCAAGAAAGACCCACTTATTTTCTCAGGCTTATAGATTTCTAGGCTTACAACATGGTATTAGGAAAGAAAGGAGAAGTGTGATATTTAATCATGCTGTCAGTGTTTAAGATCAGTTAACATCAGTCGTAGATGAATGAAATACAAATGTGGAGCATTAGTGGAATGATACCGACAGGCTAAAACTGAAGTACTCAGAGAAAAACCTGTCCCAGTGGCACTGTGTTCACCACATATCCCATGCAGAATGGTCTGGGATCACAACTGGACCACTGCTGTTAGAGGCAAGTGATTAACCATGCAAGCGATGCAACATGATAAAATATGTCATTATTGTGCAGTTGCCCATCTCTACATAATCTGCCAATGCACATCTAACTGCATTAAAAGTTGCGATAATCTGCCATCTCTGGATATTTGAGTTTCTGAATATTAGAAAGTTGTGCATAACATAGTGTGCCTAGCAATGTTCAGAAGTAAATGATGGAAAGTTTAATAAGTTACCATAGACTCCTTCCATCCTTTGTGTGAATATGTAACATCTTGCCCAGTCAGTTTGACAAAGGGACTGCTTTTGTGTACAGTGGAAAGTATAATATATATTAAGTGCAATTATTGTTTATTAAGGTAGATTGCAATTGATGCAGTGTCAAAGTGCAATGGCACGAAATCTCCAACTCATTTTCTTCAAAACATGAATATGATACTGCTGAACGGTTGATTTTTTTTGTGTTTTGTGGCAGATACTGCTTTGAAACATCCTGTATGGAAGCCCATAGTGAATACTCATATAATGCCGAGAAAGCGTCGTAGGGAAGAAGACAACAACTGTATCCTGACTGAACCAGCTGTATCTTTACCCATGCAAATGGTAAATTTGTTCTCTTAACATCTCATAGTGTGTACTTGAAGAGTGATTTTCTACTTTAAAGGATTTTGAAAATGCTATATGTTCATAGTTGTGACAGAAATTTTGGTCATTGTCCATTGCCTCAGGTTGAAAACCACACAATGTTTCAGAGCTTGGAGCTGTCCCAATCTTCAGGTGAATCAGGAAAAGGCAAGAACCTACGTAGGTAGACCCCTGAGAAACAGCTGGTCTCAATCCCTGTTTTTGGCATGTGTTTACAACAGCCTTTTTCTGGGGATTGAAAGTGTTTCTGATGATCTCATCAGCTAGGTTCTTTTGCCATTCCAACTTGAAGATGGAGACGGGTTCAGCTTCTGAAGCATTGTGGGTTTTTTGTCCTAGATGGTGGACGGTGTCGTTTATTTTAGTCGTGAGTAGAGGACTGCTGTCACCTGAAAGTGAGGTGATTTGAACAAGGTAAAGCAGGGGTCCACAAACTTACGAGCAATGTGGGAGCCACCACCAAATTCTAGGCACCAGAAAGGTGATATGAGCAAGTTCCATGCTGAAGACTGAAAATTCTGGAATGACCTGTTAATCTCAATGTTACATGGCTCTTTCTACTGTGTGTGTGTGTGTGTGTGTGTGTGAACTAACATTTACTTTTGTATGTAAGAGAAGAATGGCAGTAATTATGCTGAAAATATTAGGTGCCGCCATACTACATTTAGTCACCTGGGTCTCAAGGCACCCCTGAGGTAACAGTATAAAGGAGGGGCAATAACTATGCAGCTTGTATGCATCACTGATGCATATCACACAAGTTGTTTGTCATATTCAGGTAAATTACATGAACATGAAATTGAGGATGGATTTTAAAAGATGTACTGAAGAAAGGAGTTTGTGTCTACCTAAAACTAATCTCTGTAGTTAGATGAACATAAATAAAAGGTGGTCAGGTATGGGAAATGTGTTTTATTCGTAGATTTGTGGATTTCTGAACATACAATATATCCTTGTGTCGCTGACAGAAAGCACTGGCTGTCTTTCCCCAGGCATTGAACAGTGTTGCTGCCACACATGGTTTTTGATATAATCAAATGAAAGATAGTGAACACCCCATAACTGTCACACTGTGCATGCATTTCTGAACATGTTTATTCTGCAATCAACAGTGGTCTTCCCAACATGTTTGAAGATTACAGAGGCCTGTTATGATGAATAATAACTAAGAGTTGCTCTCTCCCAGCTAAATTTATAGATGTCTTTGTATATTTAATAGAAATATGAAAGGGAGTTTCACAGGTATGGTAACATTCTGTTTCTGACTGATGTACACAGACACTTACTGATGTATTTGTACACCTGGATGGCAGATAGTGCATGTAGGACCTTAATGTATCACTAATGACAAAGCATTTGCTCCACCATAGCACCTAGGCACAATCCCAGCTTAGAAGATATATTGTGTCAAGTGTAGCCAGGAGGTGACAGCTTGCTTCACATTGACATCTGTTGCAAATGAAGTGCCCTTTAAGGGGTCCAAAGAGATGTAAATCACAGTGTGTGAGATCGATGGTGTAGGGAGGGAGATCTGTAACCTCCCAACTGCAGCACTGTAACCAGTCACAAGTCAAGTTGGCAATATAGGGCCTGGCATTTTTGGGCAAAATGATGATGCCTAGGCACAATCACCCAGGCCTCTTGTGAGAAGTGGCATGCCACAACCTGTCAAATGTACCAGCAGTTACAGTGTCGTCATGTTCACGGGAATCCACAAGAAGCATGCCATTATGGCCCTAATAGGCAGTTGTCATGAACTTACTGATGCCATTGCTTTGAAATTCTTTCCCACAGAGGTGATGGGTGTTTCCACATTATGGATGCTCTTTTGTTTTCAGGTGTTGCATGATTAACCCATTTTTTATCCCCTGTAACAGTGTATTGCAGAAACAGCTATTCTCAATCACTGTGGTGTGTTAGATGCATGAGGGAGTGTCCTGCATGATGAACTTCATGATTATTGTTTACTGTGTCAACCAGCATGGGTAAGCTATTTGTTTGGAGCTCGCCATGTGCATCCTCTGTGTTTCAAGTCCATTTGGTTGTAAACAAAGCTGTGCATGTGTCCAGTGCAGTATATACTTTTTGGGCTGTCTTGGCCAGATGTGCCTCTGCTCTCTGATTAGAGTATTTGCACATTGCATATTTCTCTCCTACACTGACTAATTTGGCTTAAGCAGTAATTGTTCCTGACGTTTGTTCTGGAGGTGACTCACTTCATTATAGGCTGACACTTGCCTATCCATGATCATCACGGTTTGAATGATTTTTCTGGCTCGCGAGGCATATGCCAGATTGATACCTTAAATTAGTCTGAATAGTAGAGATCTTTGCTGTTTGGGATGTTATGCAGCATTGATTGGTGGTTAATTGCCAGTGTTGCAGGACAACATGTTGGCTCTATCTTTAAGGGCCATGCATTGCAAGAAGACTGCTTGGACTGCATGATCTTGCTTTGTAACATCCTAGAAGAGTGAATATCTCATTTACACAATAACAGAAGCCTAAAATCACACACAGTGAATAGTTCCTTTCGTCTCTCCACTGTCATAGTGTCATATAATGTTATATAGTCAGAGTTACTTAGTCATTAAATATAGTACATGTACAAGAATTATCTTCTTTGTGTATTAAGTATCACGGTGTTGCAAATGACATCCAGCTTTTTTGACTTTGCATTGGATTGTGTCTTTGTTTTGCATTACTTTTTTTTGTGGCATGGTAGCAACAACATGGTTGCAAAAAACATATATATCAGCTTAACTCTGTCTTTCTGCTTTCAACCAGTCAAGAACCACTGACCAGATTTTAATTAAATTTTGGAATGTTTTACTAACATATGTGTCACATTCCAAGTTTGGTTAAAATCAAACAACATTAGGAGTACCTTCACTTACAGACCTACATCCATTTTGTTGCATGTACTGAACATAATTTGCAACGTATTTGGGATGGAAATTATAGGAAAAAATTAAACATTCTATATATAGTACACATTTTCTGCAGATCTTTTTTTTTTTTTGTGGGTGGGGGTTTGGGGGTGTGATTAAGCAGTGATTATGTTTAAAATCTGTAATGGTGTAAATGTACTGGAGTTATTATACCATGTATATGCACTTTGTAAGCAAGTCCTTGTTTCCTGTGTATTAATAAAAGTGGAATCTGATCATTTTGTATCCAGCCTTTATCAGAACATAATCAACAATCATACAGTGAATTCATTATGTTACTGGTATTTAAATATTTACTTAATTGCTTACTCCATGGAGCATGGTCCTTCTTGAGAAGCTAACAGGCTCTCAACTAGTCCAGAAATTTCCCACATTTTATGGAACCCGCAATTTCATCACTGCGTTTACAAGTGCCTGCCTGCCACCTGTCCCTATCCTAAGTCAGATCAATCCACTTCATGCCTCCCATCCCACTTCCTGAAGATCCATTTTAATATTATCCTCCCATTTATGCCTGGGTCTTCCAAGTGGTCTCCTTCCCTCAGGGTGCCCCACAAAAAACCTGTATACACCTCTTCTTTCCCCCATATGTCATAGGTGCCAGCCCATCTCATTCTCAATTCATCATCTGAATAATATTTGGTGAGGAGTGCAGATCATTAAGCTCCTCATTATGTAGTTTTCTCCACTCCCCTGTTACCTCGTCCCTCTTATTCCCAAATAATCTCCTCAGACACCCTCAGCCTATATTCCTCCCTCATTGTGGACAACCATGTTTCACACCCATACTAAACAACAGACAAAATTATAGTTTTTTATATCGTAATCTTTATATTTTTGGATAACAAACTGGAAGACAAGAGATTATACACAAAATGATAGCAAGCATTTCATGACTTCAGTCTGCTCTTAATTTTTCCTTCATAGAATTTTGTTCTGTTAAGGTTGTTCACAGATATTAGAACCCTTCCTGCTCTTCAAAGGGACTATGATTAGTCTTTATATTGTGACTTTGTCCTGCATTCTGATCTTGAGACATACATGACCATGTACAAAGTTTTATCAGTATTTACTTCTAGTCCAATCTCCTTACTAGCAACTACTAAAGCATGTGTGTTTTATTATAGTATGAATGCCTCCTCCCATTATGTTAACATCATCAGCAGAAACCACAAGCAGACGTGTACCATGTAATTTCAAGCTATCCTGGTTTACCTGAACTTTCCTAATGGCAGCAAAGTTGAAAAGTAATGGCATTAGAGCATCTCCTTGTTTAAAACTGTGCTTAATGTTTACCTGCTCAGACTCTGCTATGGGTTTCATTTGAACACATTTTTATTAGCTGTACCAGTTTCATGGGGATATCAAACTCATAGTGCATATTATACAAGACCTCCTTCCTAACTGAATCATAGGCTTGCTTGAAGTCCATAAATAGCTGATGGACTGCTTCAGTGTATTTCCTTCCCCCCCCCCTCCCCAAGGATTTGATGAATGCAGAATGTATGTATCCGTAGTGACCTTTGCGTCAAAATCCACGTTGATGTTTCCCAACAATTTCCTCTGCATACGGAGTTAACCTTGACAGCAGGATGTTGGATAAAATCTTGTATGTAGTTGGCAAAGTCTATAAATACTACAGTCTGTTTTATCACCCTTCTTGTAGGTAGATGCAGTGATTGACTTGTTCCACTCCTCTGGTAATCCCTGCTCATTTCAAATAGAATTAAGAAGTCTATGGATGAAGGTGAATTGTTCTACCCCCTGCTTTAATCAGTTCTGCTGGAATTTGATCACTACCTGGTGATTTGTATCTTCTTAGGTTCTCAATAGCCATCTGAATCTCAAAGGCACTCGGCTCAGGCACTAGTGGTTCTGCAGTATTATTGCTGTCTGCCTAACATCATTTACCCCATATACATTGAACAGTGGAGAGGAATGGTTCCTCCAACTAGCCAAAACACTGTGGAAGTCTGTAACCACAGCACCCTTCTCATCCTTTACTATATTAGTTTTAGACTGGTAATCCTTCTTAAAATCACTCTTGCCCCTCCACAAGTCTCTGATATTTTTTATCTTACTCTGAGTTTCAAGTTCATCAAGTTTAGCTTTGAGATATTTCTTCTATTTGTTCCTGGAATGTCTACTACCTAAATGTCTTACTTTATTTAGATTATATACATTACTTTTGTTTGGATCCTGTACCCACTGTATTTAATCCTGCTTCTTTGATCTAAAAATCGTAAACATTCATTATCAAACCATCGTTTATGCTACTTCAAATCATACTGACCTAGATTCTTAAGCTAGGTTTTGATATTGTCTGTAGTGTTTTCCCAAGCCCTGTTTATGTCCTGCCCATCATTTACGTTTTCTAAGTTACACACCTGTTTTGAGATCTTAATCTGATACTGTTTTATAACCTCCAGCTCACTTAGCTTCTTGAGATTAAGTATTTCCACATCAAACTTTTGTTCTGCTTGTTTACTTATTGCCAGTGTCTCCCTAACTTTTGCAACCTTCAGGTAGAGATCAGTATCACAGTCAGCTCCCCTGAAAGATTGTACATCCAGTATACTCGAATACCATTTCCAGTCTATCAATATGTTATCAATCTGGTTGTGAGTCTTCCCATCAGGAGAGGTCCAGGTGAATCTATGAATGTTGTGGTGCGTGAACATCTTGCTCTTAACATGCAGATTTTTTGATGTGGCAGAGTTGACTATTCTAACGCCATTGTGTTTGCTAGCCTGGTGTAGACTCTCAATCCCAGCTATCGGTTTAAAAATAACCTCTCTCCCCAATTTTGTGTTAAAATCCCCTAACAGAATTTTCATGTGGTACTTAGGAAAATGGTTGAAAACCTGCCCAAATTACTCATACAAACTGTGTTTTGAATCATCACTTTTCTCTTCACTTGGTGCATGTACATTCAGCAAAACGATAGTACACCAGCCACCTCTTAGAGCCATATATGACATTTTATCACTAACACACTGCTGTCTTAACTGTTGATACTGTTTTGTGTGTGCAAAATTCATTTTCCGAATTGATAATTTTAATTTATTTTTCCATAGAAAAAATATACTCCCCTGCTCTTACAGGGCCCTGTTGTCCTGCCTCAGGTCCTGTTCACCCACAAAATTTAATTTATTCCTTACTAATTTGCTGGCTACTGTTGTAAGTGAACCTGACCTGTACAGGCTTCTACATTGTATATACCAAATCTGATGTCCCTTTTCCTTAGCTGAGGTTGTACCAAAGAATCAGTCCAGGCCTGAGGCACATTTATCTATTTTGTAACAAAGCTAGTTTTTACGGTGAGGAGGTGTTTGGAGCTCGCCCAACCCCCAAGGTGGAGGACCGCCCCTTGTCTGCTGTATGCGACTGCTTATCCAATATTTTTGTAGCTACATTCAATATTGGAGGCTGGTTTTTCATTTGCAACCTGGGGATGCGCCATGCCGTGGTGACAATGACCCACTTATCATGGGGTATTTAAATGTTTGTTCTGTATAATACTATACTTTCTACAGTGAAACTGTAAGGAAGGGAGATACAAGGCTGTTACTGTGAGCTGACCCTCTGTGAAGTGGAGCATGCATATCACATAATGTGACCTTCTGGAGGTCAGAACGTGTTACACATTTTTTTTTGAATAGTCGTAATTGAATCCATTATATGATGTCACAAATTACTGCTGGTAATAATGCTCATCCTGCATAGTTCCATTGTCCAGTGGTACTTGGTTTGTATGGGAGTATATACAGGGCTGCTGATTGTGCCTGCTTGTATGTCAGTCTGTAGATGGCACTTAATAAAACTATGAGACTGTTATAAATCACTCTAATAGTGCTTTGGGAATGTGTTCAGACTCCCACTAATGCCACTGTCACAGTAATCTTAGTCAAAAGGGAAGATAATCGTCACAGTTTATCAGTACCAATTTGTAGCATAATAAAGTACTGCATTTCATACAAAACTGTTTCTGGTGAATTTTAAATGGACGTTCCAAATATTTGTGGAAGTTTGGGGTATTAGTAGATAGAGGAATTAAGTTGATTTTTATTCTTTAGAGCACCATACTTCAAGACAAGGAAGTGGAGTGTTTAACTAATTTGGCACCATGGTTTAGGGTAAAAAGTGTAGCTTTCCATGTCTACGCCATGAAGTCATACAGGGGGTAGAGATATGGCTTTACTTATTCTTAACATCAGCTCTAGATGAAGGTGAGTGTTTAACTTCATACCCTGACTGCTTTACTGATGGAAAAGAACCCCGGTACCAGTTGAATAGAAGGTTGGGTTTTCCCCAGAGCCAGTCTGGACATTTCAGAGGAGAGAAAAATCTCTTACCCCCACCGGGATTAAAACCCCGGACCGTACAACCCATAGCCTGGTTATAATTATTTGTCTGTTTAAGAAATTCCCTTATATTGGACCAAAAGATTCCACCCCACCTGTTAATGCAGTCATCTGTCATTTTGGGTTTGACAATCATCAGTATTACTCCCAGGTAGTTTCTGTGTTGAGGTTTTTGTAAATGAGTCTCGTTCCCCTGTTGTACTTGCTCCGTTGGCTCTTCAGTCCTGAATCAGTTACCCTAACAATATTAGTTAAAATGTACTGATTGTCAGATGGGAGGGTAATATTAAAATGGGTCTTAAATACATAGGATTGGAGGCTGTTGGCTGGATTTATCTGTCTAGAAGTGCAAGTGGTTGGCCTATGTGAACATCGTAATGAACCTTCAGGTTCCATAAAACTGTGGAAATATTTGGACTGAGAGCCCAGCTTTTTGAAAAGGGTTTTTGTTTTATCTCTGTCTGATCAGAATGTTCTCAGCATTTGCTCCGAACATCCAGTGTATCCAGAGGGGTCTATTTACTTGAATTATCTTACCCAAGATATAAATAGTTTCATGTATGAAGACACTTGAAAACGTATTAATCATGAACAGACTATGGTGACTGACGTGGGATTCAGTTGCTCCCGAACTTTATCAGAGATATAGTACAGTTAAGGTCAGAGGGCTGAGATATGATTACATTGAACGTACAGTTGGATTAATGTAACGTGGTTCTATCATTGCGTGCCCTTTGAACAGCCTACTAGTTGAGTTCAGAGACACGATACACCAGGCCTTGCTTCTAGTTAAGTCTGCACAAACAACTTAATATATCTGTGCAAGGGGTTGCAGGCTTTGTGGTGCATGTGGTAATGTCTTTGAGAGCTCATGTTTCTTTTACTGAGTCAAGGAAATCAAATCTTAGAATTGGTTCAGAGAAGCAGATGATGGTAAGATAAATTGTAATGTGTCTCTAGCTCACTTGTTAGACTCACCACTCTTCCACAGTTTTATGACATTTCTAGGATGTTTAATGTTTCTTCTTGTGCATTTTGTATCAGATCTTGAGTGCAGTGTGAAGAGCTACTGTATACTGGCTGTAACTGGCACAGGTGTACCTGGAAGTGAATGTTGGGGTTTGATTAAGCGAAAAATATTTTGTAGTGAAGTGACAAGCTCTTACACGCATAATTGATGTATAACAAACATGAGTGCCATTCAGTTTGCATGTCGGGTGCGTAGTGTGTAAAGAATTCTTTAATTTTGGGAAAGCTATCATACATTCATAATAACTGACATTTTTATCTTACCTAGTGTGTGTATTTTGAATTCACTGAGGTTTGAGATGGAAGGTGCATCAGTTTCGTTAACACTGACACAGTTTGTAATTGTGTTTTGGCACGAGTTCTTTGGTAATGTGACTTACTAGAACTGTGTGTGAACATAGTGAGGCACCTGCTTTTTTGCATGCAGTCACAGATGTTGCTACATGGAAGCCTTAGATATTCCTAGTTTCACAGTAGCTTTCTCTTTGCATAGTAGGTATTTATATTCATTGAAAGTAAACTGTCCAAAGTAATATTCTTTACTTCTTGCCTTTACAAATGGCCATATGTTGTGTAGCTAATGGAGGAGGTGATTGTTGCTTGACCAGGTGGTATGTTACTGTTGCATATCCCAAAACTAATGAACTGACCAACTTCATTGCACTTGGTCCTTCTTAAGAGGGCAGTGTTCAAGAAATTCCATGTCTTTTACAGAAACTGAAGATTCTTTTCTGTTATGAACCAGATGAATCAATTCTACATTCTGTCCACACTTGTATTCTACTCCTTAATCCCTTTTAAGATTTATTTTACCGTTATCGTCCCATATTTGCCTAGATTTCACAAGTGTTTTTTTTTTCTCTCAGGTTTTTATGTGTAAAATGGGTTACACTCTCTCAATTAAGCATAGTCTAAGAATGTCCTTGTATGTTATGCTAGGAACATATTAAAAAGTGTTCATTTCCTCTAATAATTTATGGACTGAAAGTGCAAACGTGGAGTTTTTATTTACTTCTAGCAGTCTGTAGGCCATTCAGTAAGGTTTATAACTTTTTATGTAGCTTGTATGGATTATTTATGTTGTCATACAGGAGCTACACAACAAAAGCGTTCATTAAGTTACAGTGGCCTGGGTTTGTACAGTGTTTAGTATAATGAGTTAGTTAAGGATGTTTAGGAGGAACATGATACCTCCATTTCAGGATTACAGATTCAGTTGGATACTGAAGTGATAGAGAGGAGAAACATGTTAATTATGCATGAAGTTTCCAAGAATATTGGTCAGTCAGAGCTGTGGAAAGGAATGGGGTATAGACCTTGCAGGTAGTGTAGAGATGGAGGAAGTATGTTCCACCAAAGTACCCGAACAACCTCATTACAATACACAGTGTAATGACAAAGAAGACCATTATTTGTACAAAATTCACTCTAAAAACCTGAAAACTTGCATCCTTTAATTGAAGTGAAGTTTGAACTCATGCAACTAAACATTAAAATTGTCAGTATTATCTTGACATCATACTCTGATGACTTCAGCGACAGAAGCTATTCCCAGAATTATCTGTGAATAAGTAAGAGTCTTTATACTTGCCTTTAAGACACTTGGTAGTATTAATAATGCTAACAAAAAATGTGATAATAAATGATGAGCATGT
>Ga0131853_10024073_pt1 | contig 10990 bp, 4 predicted proteins | sample TergutLab28metaG_FD_92764 | JGI IMG/M metagenome (GOLD analysis project Ga0131853, IMG submission 92764) | Labiotermes labralis P1 segment gut microbial communities from Petit-Saut dam, French Guiana - Lab288 P1 (version 2) (version 2) | ecosystem: Host-associated > Arthropoda: Insects >...
CGCCGGAATGTCATCGTGGACGAAGTCTCCGGTCAGGCCGTTAAGGTAGCAGCTGAGCGCCACGACGCCCACGACGCCATACAACCTGCCGCTGTTAGTGTGGCTGATCTTAGTTTCTCGAGGCCGCGTCGACCGGGCGAGGGGAGCCTTGGTTAGCCCACGTGGTGACCGACTGCAGCGGGAACTACCGGGCGAAGATACTGACTCCGCGGCGAGCCTCATAGTAGTAGCACCACACAGCGTTGCTGAATCCTCATCAACACACACGCGACAACTCGGCACTTTCAATAAAAAGCAAGCACACTATTTTTGGGCTTTCTTATAAGACGTTACTTCACACAGCTCTGTTTTTGAAACAGTTTACTGCAAAACTTTACGTGTGGCGATTTTCATCTAAGATACCTGGCACGAATTCATTTCATAATAAATTACTTTGATATTAAAATTAATGGAAGTTTATCGTACTCTTCGCCACTAAAACACGACACCAGAAAATATCACTATTTTATACATACATGAACATCGCGTTATATTACGATTCACCGTATATAACGTTTGTTTCACAAAAGCTACTAATTTGGCTACCAGGCAATGTATATATAAATATTTTGAAAATTTCGCTACCGGTCAATAATACCCTGCAATTCCGAATAAGAAATTAAACGTTATTAAGAACACGGTTATTAATATGTTATATACATATATATATTTTTTATCTCATAAACTCTAACAAATAATTACGAAATATATTCTTCTCCCATTTGTATTACAATATATATTTTGTTACACGTTAATATTGAAATACTTTCGGTAGAAATTAGAGAAAGCAAATATAATCAGAATAACGCTATAGACCTATTGTGCATATATGTTTGTTACATATATGTGTATGGACTAAATTGTGAACCAGAAATTATATACGTCATTAGCGCATAACATCCCCTGCACGTGATGAAGAGAACCTATTCCACACTGTCGCATTTCTGAGATAAATAGTCATAGCGCATGACAGGCAGATAAACAAGTGCCCTTAAACAGTATGTACGGTATAATGTATAACCAAAATTAGCTGTCCTCACATGACACGGTTAGCAAGATACTTAACAATTCCTCGCGGAAACGAAACCTCGTAAGTTGTGGCCGATGGCGAAACCTGGTGCTTCTAGTAACCGCTCAAATCTTGAAACTGTTCGCAACTGCGAACCGGAATGACTGCGTCCGCCCGCTTATAGAGCCGGAATACACTCACTCACGCAGGCGCGCCAGCAACTAGACAACAGAAATGTTGTCGTCGCGGTCGGATCCATTTAACATGCGCCGGTCCTGCGGTAGTTCCAAGACTTGCGCGTAGCCTAGCCATCAGGAGCCAGCAAACGAAAACAGTTGCGAATAAAAATAAACGAAGTTCATATCGAATCCTGTCACTATTTCACCAGATTTATCACAAAAATTAGTCATTTATGACGTCGAGTCCTGAAATGCAGCGCTCGGTGCGGAATACAAGCAGCTTTTTTTTTACATTATCAAGTAAAAGGAGCCTTTCCTCAGCGAATTCTTTAAGTTACAAAGTTGAAAATCTGTCCGTGTATTCCGTGCGCTTAATTGTGATAACTGCAGACTTGCCGGAAACTGAGCAAACGATGACAGCAACCTACGCCGATGATATAGTAATTCTAGCCTCACACCACAACTCCATTACCGCTTCATCAAACCTTCAACACCACTTTCATCAGTTCGACACGTGGTTAAAACGATGGCTTATAAAAGCCAATGAAAATAAATCGATTCATATTACCTTCTTCTTGAAACGTGAAACCTGTTCCGCAGTTATATTAAATGGACAACATATCCCACAGAGAGAAACTGCCAAATACTTAGGCATTTACCTTGACCGCAGGCTGAAATGGCAAAAACACAACTTTACCAAAAGAAAACAGCTCGGATTGCAACTCCACCGCATGTACTGGATCATAGGACGAAAGTCGAAGCTGACACTGGAAAATAAATTACTAACAAACAAAACTATTTTAAAGCCCATCTGGACGTACGACTTTCTCCTTTGGGGTACAGCAAGTAATTCTAACATCGAAATACTGCAAAGATTTCAAAATAAAGTCATCAGATCAATCGTCAACGCTCCATGGTATGTACCGAACACTATTTTAGACACCGATCTACACATACCCACAGTTAAAGCAGAAATAACTAACTTCACTACCAAATACCGAGAGAAGTTAATCACAGGTCCCAACGAACTCATAATCGCCCTACTAGACGAAGAAGAACCAAGAAGATTAAAACGTTTCAAACCAACTGAACTATCCACAAGGCTCTCATAAGCACCGTACACAGGTACGAGAATATCTGATGTGAGGATATTCAATGGAATATTACTCCACAGGTCATGCGATATCAGCGTAGGATATAAGACTAAGAGTACTTATAGTCTGTAATAGACTGATGGTACAATAAAGGAAACAAAAAAAATTGTGATAACTAGTTGACTGACTGTCTGTCTGTCTATCTGCCTGTCTGCCTGTCTGACTGACCGACTGACTGACTAATTAACTAAATAACTTTGTTGTTCAGAGTCCTCCTTCAGAAGTTAACAGTTACTCATCTAGTCCAAAACCTCCCCCATCTCATAGCATCCTGGTTTAATGTTTGCCATCCCGAAGTGTGTAACATACATATAAATATACAATGATGTACCAGTCAAACACAACAAAACTTTATAATGTTTATTATTGTATTAGGGCGACATGTTTAGATTCTTATAGAATCATCTTCAGGGCCTTCTAAGATACAGATCCTTACTTAGCAATGTTTAAACATTGCTAAGTAAGGATCTGTGTTCTTAGAAGGGCCTGAGGATGATTCTATAAGAATCGAAACATGTCGCCTTAATAAATTATAAATATAATAAAGTTTTGTTGTGTTTGACTGATATATCATTGTATATTTATATATGTATCCTGGTTTATTACCATGTTTACACGGCCAGCCAACTGTCCTTAACCAGAGCCAGATCAATCCAGTTAACGCCCCTTAATATTTTGTAAATATATTATTTTTCTTCTACATCCAGGACTTCCAAATGAGCTTCTTTCCCTCAGGATTCCTCACCAACCCCTGTACGCACTTCTTATTTACCCCAATACGTGCTACATGTACAGCACATCACAATATTCTTGATTTTATCGCCCCACTAATATCCAGTGAGGAGTAGAGGTCATGAATATTATCATTATGCAATCTCCTCCACTCCCCTGTTACCTCGTCCCTCTTAGGTCCACACTCCTTTCTGGCACCCTATTCTCAAACACCCTCAGACAGTTTTCCTCCCTAAATGTAAGAAATCAATTTTCACACCCATACAAAACAACAATTAGCTTAGTTATATTATCATAATGAGTTTTTTTCTTGTTGGAAATAAAGTCGGATTGTTTGTGGTTTGCCTAAAATGCTGTCAGGAACTGAAGTATAGCAGCGTTGAAGGTTAGATAGATTGGTGAAAGGAATATGATTGAAAAGGAAGCGCTTGTGGTCTGTTGGGATAATATTTCGTGATTTTTGTTGCGGTTATAAACAAAATGATAGTACGTCAGTGTTGATAGTTGATTACTTGGATAAATTTGGACCTAAATCTCTCCCTAGTAAAATTATAGAACCTTACGACTACACCAATCCTTTGCAAAATCTACTGTAGAAGTAGATGTCAGCCTTGTTTGAATTCTTTAAATAATAGTGATAAATACTTGGTTATGTGCGGTAGCACAGTGGTTAAGATGTTGTGCTACAAATCGGAAGGTCGCTGGTTCGATCCCAGCTGGTTTCAGTGGATTTTTCTATGACATAAAATCCTTCCGATCGCACTATGGCCCTGGGGTCGACTCAGCCTCTAACAGAAGTGATTACCAGGAGCATTACCTGGGGGTAAAGGCATCCGGTGCGTAAGGCTGACAACATTATCACCATCCTGTGCCGTAGTAACGAAATCTGGGAACCTTAGCTTCCTAGAATCCTCTGGGTCCCTCCGGGCCTGTAACGGGACTGCTTTACCTTTTATTTGGTTATGTACCAATACTCGCAGAGATGCAAAGGGGACATATATTTTACTAAGATTACTTGTTTACTTTTCTTCAGTTACAGAAAGCAGTAAAGATAATTTTGACTATTCCTTTTCTTTGAAATATCTTTTTAAACAAAGTGTTATACGATTTGGGGAAATTAAGGTTCAAGTTCGCAGACATTATATATACGAACTTTGCTCTCCGGACGTTTAAAAACCTTAAATGGAAACTGAAGTTGGAATTTATAAAAAATTCACCAGACCGCGAGCAAAAGTATCATTGTCCTGTTTTAACGTCCGGATGAACAGGGTTGTAACTATTTTTATTTCTGTGTACCATAGTCCACGTAAAGTTTCTCAGGGCCTAAAACATTGGTATTTTTAAATATGTCCATCACTTTCTTAAGACGAACTTGCCTCCAATTTATTCGTATGTTTCTTCATCTGTGCAAGTCTCTAAATTTCCAACCTTATGAAAAGAACTTCTTAGAGACCAACATATACCACATGCAATTAGGGCTGTCTGCGTTTTATCAAACAATGCACTTTGTGTTTCTTAAATTTCTTAAATAAAAAGAGAGGTTAATATTATATATAAAATTAATTTTCTGATTTTTATATAAGAGATGTCGTGTGTTTACAGCGCGGTACGATTTGCGTTCTTGGGTATAATTCAGGTTAAATCCCGTTCCCACATTCTAAGTTTAACTGATAAATTGTCATAGGGACAGTCATAACGAGTTAAAAGCTGAAAGGTTTTGGTTTTTAAAAAGGTTTGGAGAATTAAGGAATACGAGTTAAATTCAGTCAAAAGCAAAGGGTTGATAAAATATGAGATAATTACAAGCTGGAGGAAGGAAAATGATAGAACTGAGCTTAAATCATGCCTTCGATTTTTCATTATATTAATCTAGTTTACTGTGGCGTCTAATTGATATCTTGCGAATAACATAATTGACGTTTGAAATTTCAATAAAGACATGAAGAATTTGTTGCACTGCCTGAAGAAAGGACGTTGACCCACCTAAATAATTAGTTAGTTATGTTTAAGAATACAGAAAACAGCAATCATATCTTCAATTTTCCCACTAAATGCACGTGTACAATTGAATATTTGTGTTGTTTTCTAAATTTCTGCTATATTTTTCCGCTCTCACTGCTCCATATTGAGGGACACATACTACCACTTCTCAAAACCATCTGCTTATTTTAAGGTTGTTACAATTGTTCAGTTACAGAGCATGAAAATTATCAAATGTTTTTTTTACAAAGTTGCTTTCAATTATTAAAAAAAAATATTGTCTCTTAGTTGCGGTTCAAAATTTTTTAAGTATTAAACCCATTTTCTAAAGAATGCTGAAACTTATGATGGAAACCAGCTAATTCTCATATTATTTCATACACTTATGGCGTTACATGTTGCTTTTCTGTAACAGTTATTTGAAAATGCAAGGAATAGAGAGCTTCACGATCACGGAAAAAAATATTTATCTTATGTAAGCTGTAATAAAAGAGACTATTTTTCAAATTATATTATACAAAACTCTTACACCCACTGATTCACACATTAGTACTTCTGAAATCTCAGGGTTTCTAGGACCTAACAAGGTGTCAATTAGTGACTAATCGACGTTTCCTAAAATTGTTACCTCCATTTACGAGACCCATGTAGTTTAAGTCACATGCCTTAAAACACAGGAGATAAAATTTCATGATAAGGATCAAGCAGTGGGTTCTTTTTTATAGCACATATTTTGGGTAAATTATATCCCCATGAGAGTTGAATACATTTTTTTATGTAAGCAGAACAAACGCCTCGTGTTTTATGAAGGTTTCAAATTTAAGCAAATTAATAATACTTAATATTTTATACGCATTACATTCTGGAATATATATTTATATATTGTAATTTCCTTTCCATGAGTGTTAAGACAGCGTAATTTTCTGCAACAAATTTTAAGGTAGTGGAATATAGGTGCGAGAACTCTTCCAGTAATACTAAAGCGAAAATTAGAAACATTTGAGGAGTAAAAATGATTTTATAGCATGCGAATCTTTTTTTCTAAAGAACTTGTTACTTTTTTAAGTTATTTAAACCTAACCTAAGGTGAGCCGTATCAATCAAATTTGATATTTTTTTGCACCGTGTATTGTGATAAGATTATGCATCACAAACCAAAGAAATGCATAGTTTTATACATTAATACTTAATTTCTGATTTTTTATCTCAGTAATTAACCAACTTGATGCACAAAATTTTTGTTTTACAATAAGTTTATTTCATGCCTCTACATGTTTCGAGCACATGTGCTCATCTTCAGGAGGTCAAATTGCATTACACAGCCTCTGGTATCATCACACCCGTAGGTCGCGGTCTCGTGCACAGGTGCTCGAGACGGCCACCTATAGGTGTGATTATACCAGAGGCTGTGTAATGTAATTTTGACCTCCTGATGATGAGCACATGTGTTCGAAACATGTAGAGGCATGAAATAAACTTATTGTAAAACAAAAATTTGTGCATCAAGTTGGTTAATTATTGAGATAAATATACTGAGATGCACGGTCAGCAAAATGTAAAATTAATTTTTGATGTTTCCAACATGTTTCGAAACTCGTGTGTTCATCCTCAGGGAGACAGTTGTATATGCAATATGGTACGTTCTACATGCATCAATGTGACCTCACGTCGATTCATGTAAAACATAACTTATGTAAAACATGCCATACTGAAAATACAACTGTCTCCCTGAGAATGAACCCACGAGTTTCGAAACATGTATGAGACATTAGAAACTAAGTATTAATTTATAAAACTGTGAATGTCTTTGCTTAGTGTTTTATAACTGTATCAAGAGGTTATCGTAAAATATCGGTCAGCCGGAAGCAGAAATTTGCCGATCGAAACAAATAAGAAAATTGCCAGCTACAAACAAAACAAGAAGAATGCTTCTGAAGAGGATTCGAGATCTACACAGACCGACAATTATATTTTATTTATTTATTTATTTACTGCAATTGGGTTGTTACCCGGTGGCAGTTGTTATTTTACATGTAAACAAAACATGAAATTGGTTACTATTTTTTTTTAAGTCGGGAGGGCTACATGAGAAGCATGTAGTGGCAATGAGACTGATTTTATTTTGACCAAGATAGAAGTGCTATCTATGAAGCAATGCATGCCATCCATGTGACCAACCTTCATCTATAATCTGGCAACAACGCAACTCCCCACGCTGAGCATGACGGGAAATACGGCGCCATGTTTTGCAGGTAGTGAGAGGACGTGGTCACAATAGCGGCATGGAGCAGAGAGCGAACATTAAATTCTGTTTTAAACTCGGGAAAACTGCAGCTAAGACTGTGGAATTGATGAGACAAGTGTGCGTGGGTAATTGTTTATCTCTTTTACAGATATTCAGGTGGTATGCACGATTCAAAAGTGGTGTGGAAACGATTGAAGATGAAGCCAGGCCTGGGCGTCCATTTTCTGTTCGTAACGAGGGACTCATTAAGAAAGTAAGAAAACGAATACAAGAAGAACGTTGTGTGACTGTGAGAATGATGGCTGTATAAGCTCTGAATAAATTTATTGTTTGGGAACATAAACTTTAAATGTGTAAAATTTAGGACATATTTGTGTTGAAGTTTGCATGTCCAGTTGCTATACTCATAGTGGCCTACATTTTTACACCACCCCCTTCACCTTTCTCCAAAATATAACCCGTTAAAGAAAAAAGTTAATTTCTTCCTGAAGAACATAAAGCGACATAGGGGGACTGGAGTTCTCTCTCCACGCATTTTTAACCTTGGCACTAGATGAAAGCCTGTAGTCAAAACCAGGCCTCAGAGGCTTTGTTTCTGGGACAAAATCTTTTACCCATGAAATAGAGGCTACATAGATCTCAGAGTCTCTCTGGGATGTTTTAAGGAAGGAAAAAAACTTATCATCCCATGTTTCAAACCCTGGTCCACGCAGTCCGTCGGTAATAGCTATATCAACAGTGTCATCCTGGCTCATGCATAACCTGAGCGTGATTCATTGATGTAATAAGTGATATAAAAATTATCAGACTAAATACAAGTAGCTGGCACAGAAAGACATGAGGATAATTTTTCGGTTTAATCAGACAAGGGACATAGATCAATTGGAGTGTCATAGTAATGATGTGGTGTGTTAGCAGCTTATTCAATTAGCAAAATATCTTTGTTACAGTGAGAGAACATGTTATAATTCCCATTTCAGATATAACTTCATTCCCCAGCACAAACTGTACTGCTCATTATTGGTATTAGTCGCCGGGCTTCAATGGTCAAAACGTGACAGTTTGTGTTCGTAATGAACGGAGCTGGTCTGTATACGCTTAGCACAAAACACTAGGAAATTTCACTGTACGGCAGAAATACCACTCTGAAGGTGCTCCAAAACAGAGTACCCGAATAAAGAGAAAAAGAAAAGCTAAAAAGTAGATTTCTCCTTATAAAATTCCATGAAGGCACAGCGGAGGAGTGGAGGTAGAAATCCACTCATTTTAAACCCTGGCGCTATAAACAGGAGAAGGGGTAAATATCACTATCTTGCCTGAAGAAGAATCGGTGCCCATTGGAGGAGGTTGGCTGGGTCCCATCGCCGGTATGGACTAATCTTTAAAAACATAAAATCTTTTGCCCCCAACGGGCGTCGAACCTTAGAATCTCCAGCCCGTAGTGATTCGTTACACCGAATACGCCATGTCGGTCACGAAAATAATACAACGTCTTGAAATATGTTTCTTAGATATGAGAAACAATGGAAACAATTATGGAACCAGGTGAAACACAAAAATTTAAGAACGCGGATCAAACTGACAAGGAGTGAGACGAGAGCCGAGAAAATGTTTGGATTTTTAGAAACGTTAATACTTTCTGAGCCAGCGCGTCCACACACACCCACCCACCCACACACACACACACACACACACACACACACACACACACACACACACACACGCGCGCGCGCGCACGCACGCACGCACGCACACACAAACACACACACTCACACCCACACATACACACACCCAAACATACACATACACTCACACACACACACACACACACAAACCCACACATACTCACACTCAATACTCACACACACTCACACACACACACACACACACAACCTTAAATCCAGCGAACGAATGGAGCTTGTCCCTAGGATCGTAAAATCACGCACAGTCTGAACCTAAACATTTAGCACCGAGATCAGAGATCATATGTAGTATTCCTTCTGTGGACATATCTGATACACACCCAGTTGTGTTCGGTTTCCGGTTTTCAAGCAACACAGTGATAATATCGGTGCGGCTAATTCGCTTTACAGCCTTCTGTAAATAGCATAAAACAGTTGATGCCTACTGTAAGCTACCTGCTAATTATGACATTGTACATTTTACCCATATCCATTAGACACTGTCCCTGTAATTAGGGCACAGTACTTAGACGGAAATTATTTCTGCCATATTCTTCGCCTGTGACAATCAGAATGATAACATCTGCAACTGAAGTTAATGAAGCACGGCGTGCTGCTGTCTGCTTGCTACAAGTGACACAGCCATAACGACGTATTATCTTTAATCAAAGGGAAACCTGCAGAGACCTAAAGCTTTTTGAAAACACAACAAATTTTTTACTGACCCAGTACCCTAAAATTTTTAAATATGCATATTGTATTACAAGTAAAATAACTGAATAGTGCCGAATAATGGTGAAAGCAAGACCCATAACAGGAGGTACTGTTCTTTTTTTACGAGGTCACAGGATATAATATTGACGACGATGGGTCTAGGGTAAGGTTTCGTGACATCCCACGCTCAATCAATCACATTACGTAAGATTTCATAACAAAGGCAGTAAGCTGCTCCTGCTGCTGCTGCTACTACTTGGAACTAACTGATATGATGTGCATGGCAATAATCCGATTCTGGTTAAATTGAAGAAGTAATGCTGAAATTTCAGTTCAGATCTGATTAAATTAAGGAATGAATTGCTGTAATTCAGTTCCGAATAGTTTATCATCTAAAAAGTTGGCTAGAGAACCTTTTTAAATAATTGAACATATTTCTTCTACCCTAACGATAGAATTTAGAAAATGTTCAGAGAGGAGCATTGTCTCGAATTAGAAGAATCCTTTACTTTATTTCACAACTACTGTTTTTTATTTTTCCTTGTCATTCTGTTGTGCTGTTGTGTGGGCGACTGAGTGGGCACATGTATAAACCAATCGTTACTCTAAAACTCCCAGAGTGGAAAACTCTGTACTATGTACGGTCATTTGGCCATGACCTATTGTGTGAAAGGTCATAGTATCAGACTTGAATTGTCACTTTTTCATATTTTATAATAGTGAAAAAAATATTTCTAGAGTTACATTATAAACACTTCGTAAGAACAGGGGCAAGATAAGTACCGATTAATCAGAACAATCTAAAGAGAGACAGACAGAACAATTAGAAACACATCGAATTCGTCTGGAAACTGTAACCAATATAGAACAGTAGGTTATATATTTCTTTCTAGGTTATCATATTTTCAAATTTCGGCCGCATTTCTAGCTACACTTACTGAGCTTCTGAAATGTGCCATCCCCGTTGCGTGTATAAATAAATAGGTACAGGTATTTAGTCAATAACACAACAATTTTATCTAATGATGTTTATTAGAGGATGATAACAACTACATGTTTCGGCCTATTATTACTATTAAAAGACGTGGCTGTGGGGGGGGGGAGTTTTCTGTGATGTGGGTATGCGCTAGCTTGGGATGCAAAGCTCGAGTAGGTGTATATCGTTGCAACTGAGTACCCTCATCACAGAACGCTTGCCCACCCCCCCCCCCCACCCCCCCCCCCCCTTCTCTTCTCCTCCACCCCCCCACCCTCTC
>Ga0131853_10024075_pt1 | contig 10990 bp, 5 predicted proteins | sample TergutLab28metaG_FD_92764 | JGI IMG/M metagenome (GOLD analysis project Ga0131853, IMG submission 92764) | Labiotermes labralis P1 segment gut microbial communities from Petit-Saut dam, French Guiana - Lab288 P1 (version 2) (version 2) | ecosystem: Host-associated > Arthropoda: Insects >...
GGGATGTGGGTATATGGACTGGATTGGGCTGGCCCAGGATAGAGACAGGTGGCGGACGCTTGTGAGTGCGGTAATGAACCTTCGGGTTCCGTGAAATACGGGGAATTTCTTGACTAGCTGCAAGCCAGTTAGCTGCTCAAGAAGGTCTCTGCACCTTGGAGTAAGTAAGAATACAGTATGACACAGATAGAATTTAGGCTTCAAATACTTAATACATTGTTTACTAAGCTTTGCTCAGTACATATTGTTTGACAGGAGTGGGATATGCTGTCTTAATTTCAATGTTCCTTCTTGAGTGAAGGAATGATATATCATGGCTCATCCCAGAGGTAATTTCGTCCTTCATATCTGAATTGTGGGCCCAAGTGTTGACATTGACTCAACAGTTGGCATACCACCCCCAAGACATTTGACATTCTGTGGACCGTGCATCATGATATATTTACATAATAAGGACCTACAAGATGCACTTTTCTCTTAATTTATTTCACTTATCATTCTCTACATATTTCGAATAGATTAACTATTCATCATCAGGAGGTAGTTTACTGTACGTGCAGTATATGGTATTTATCATGAATCTACGTTGACCAGCCGCTAGCACAGAGTGGATCGTGCTAGCGGCTAGTCAACCGCAGGTGCATGATAAATACCACATGCTGCATATACAGTAAACTACTTCCTGATGATAAACAGTTAATCTATTCAAAACATGTAGAGGATGATTGTTGAAATAAATTAAGAGAGAGTGAGAGAAAAAAGTGCGTTTTGTTCATCCTTATTACGCAAACACCCACAAGACATTAAGATAAAATAAATAATTGAAGGTAATGTTGAAAACACTTGCAAGGAAAATGTGCTTGTGTGTATTCTGATGCCACAGAATGAGGGTTCACAGAGGGTTTGAATGAAAGCAGTTGACTGTTCACACTGTGTGTATTCCCATCCAGCGCCACTGCTGTCCTGTGCCATCAAGTGCTTCTTGTGGAAGTCATCACTGGACAACTGGGAGGGAGTGTAGAGAAGTGTGGAGGAGTGAGAAGGCTGTAAACTTGGACACATTTGAGGTTTTCAGAGAAGTGTCAATAAAGACTGTAAGTCTTCAGGGATGTGAAGCTGTGTTCATTTGCGATTTGTTACCAACGCTTCAGAGCAGTCTTCTGCCTGGAAGAATTCTCTAATTTGCCTTTGACTACCTTGAAGATGGAGACAGCAAACTGCAGTGAAACGTTTGTGACATGGTAACCAATCATAAACACTGCATCATATCCCAGAACACTGCAACCTGAAGTTTGAAGTAATGTTGAGTGGGGTTATGTGGGATTTCTTCTGTGGTTTCAGATGAGATAAAGTAAGGTATCAAGAGAAACAGGCAATTTCTAGTACATATAATATTGTCTCTCTGATTAAATCAAGAAGGATGAACTGAACCACGCATGTAATGTGAATATGACATTCTCTTATGAAACAGGCTGGAAAAATATGTCTGGCATGACCTAAGTGTAGAAGGATATAAAATCACAACAAAAATTCTTGAGAAATATGGTTTACGAATATGGACTGCATTTGAACTCACCATAATGGCATGTTGTTGCGAACGCTGCTCCGAACCTGTGGATTACATGAAGGGCATTGATTGTCTCGAGCAGCCAGAGAGTTATCAGGTCCTGAAGGATGTACTGCATGTTGCAGACTACCGCAGCAGCAAGCTGTACAAAGATGATCCGGACGGCGTCCTTTCCATCCTGGAGAAACAGAATGTAACTTTCAATTACCACTACTATTGCATCACGGAGCAGGTATGCACTTTCACATGAGTTCGAGTGTGAACTAGGAAAGAGATTTCTTCTCATAGCTACACTGAGGACCTCCACCACATTCATAGTCCTTTTCAGTCATATAATCTTTTATTCATATGAGTGTTTGTTACAATGAACGTATGACATCCTTTGATAGCAAGTGCTTTAGGTTTATTCAATAAGTCTGCACAATCAGGGTAAAGATTCTAAAATGTGTCATGTCATTCCATTACTTTCCAGCATTTGAAAGAATCAGGTATTGCAGATGAGTGGCACATTTTGTCGGTCAACAGTTATGAAGGCACTGAATTCATATCTAGTACTGAACACAAATTATATCCATTCTATGGTGTCCACTTCCACCCTGAGAAAAATGCATTTGAATGGAAGATAGAATCTATCCCACATTCAGCCAGTGCCATCTTGGTTGAACAGTTCTACGGAAACTTCTTCGTCAATGAAGGTATGTTTACTGGCAGACATGTTGGTTCTGTGTGAGGGAAAGTAAGTTAAATGTTTTATGAAACAAGCAAGAAGGGTGGGAAATAAAGGATGCCAGTGGGTTAAATTATTTTAGTATATGTGATTTGTAGTATAGTACAATTATGCATATGTGGCAGGTTATCAAGGGATCATCTGTGTGTGAATTTGTTGAACCCACTGAAGCCTGATGCATAAAAAACAGACAAAAACCCAGTTGGTGCCTAACACACCACAGATCTGATAGTTAAGATTAGTGTTTACTGTAAGGATTGCATAATTCATGAAACAGTAATTTTTTTGCCAGAGATTCCCATATTACAAGACAGTTGAATTACAAACACACATTCTGTCAAAATGTTGTGTCCATAAAAAAAATTCTTTCCCCCTTATATTTTCATAAAAACATAACATGCTTAAGTGTTGGCTTATTGGGGAACTGTCAAGCTCTTTCTGTATGCCGTGAAACTGTGTATCCGTGTGCTACGACAAATGGCTGTTGCATGTGCGATATGAAATGTGTAAACATGGGTGGTGTACTGAGCGTTTGTTAAAGCTTGTGGTACTTGTACCATAGTTCATTACTGCTGTGTTACTTTTATTTTATCAGGAAGCCAGGGTATCACAGTGACTGCAGTAATGAGTTGACTTTGATGTATGTATGAATGATGATGTGGACCACATGAATGGGTTTACATTGGTGGTAGACCCCAGAGATTTTTCTGCACTGCAGCCAATCCAGTTTTGGGACCAACTCGTCCTGCTATTTAATGTGTTTTGGGACCAACTCGTCCTGCTATTTAATATATACCAGGAGTAAAGTAGCTTAGGACACCAGTCAGCTCATTTTTATGGCATTGTATGCAGAGGGACAGCGCCAGTTACCACCTGCCACAAGGTCTGGCATAAATTCTTGCCCAGTGACACAGAATCCCATTCCAGAAGACCCAATCTTCAGCGAGACTTGTGTGAGAATCTAAAATCCAACAATTTCTTGTACAATATAATCTTTTAACAGTGGTTTAACATGTGAAACATTACTAATGTGAACCAGGACTTTTTCAATTATCAAACACAGTCACTCACAACATTTTGAAACCAGATTGCTTTTGAAACATTGTGTGTTCCTGTTCATTGGTAATGGAGAAAGTCCTGGTATGTATTAGTGAAGTTTCTTATTAACAGTTCAATGGTCCATATGCTAATTTAAATATAATATTGATCCGTTAATTTCAGCTCGGAAGAACAACAATTCTTTCCCAGGTATGAAAGAAGAACGTGCAGCTCTGATCTACAACTACCCTGTTAAATACACCGGAGATAAGATCGATTTTGAACAGACATACTTATTTGTAATTGAGGAGCAAGTGGTTCCAACCACAACCACAACCACCACAACCACAACCACGACGACGACCACCGCTACCACTGTAGCTACATCCACAACCACCATGGCACCTAAAACTACAAATGAAAATGTTACTGTACCTAGCGCTGCATCTGCAAGTATTACAGATACAAAGTCCAACAGCAAACACAGTGCTGCACCTGTTCAGACCTCCGCACCATTTTTCAGTCTTTGTATTTCCGCATTCTTTGTGTGGTTACTGAAGCAGTAGTAGGAACAGGATTATGTTTTAAAACAGTGAATTCCAAACAGTAGAACCTGGGTCTTATGGTTTCAGATGTTAATACATCCATCTTCAGGAGCTTGCGACTACTTGGTGCGTTGTTGTGTAGGCTGTATTGTGCTGACTTGAGGCGTGTTGGTGTTGTGTAGCGGGAGTGACTGTTGGTGATGTGGTATCCGAGTGTAGGCTGAACCAGTAGTGGTTCAGCCTACACTCGGATAGTAAATTGACATAATAAAGCAAGTGTCATCAAGTTGGTCTACCTTTATTCAAAAAAAGTAGAACCTGGGGTTTAACAATTGGTTCAAGGAGCTATTTACGAAAGAAGATGCATGAAAAGTCGATTATACATCTGCAAAAATTGTTTCGTAAGGAATGATCTAAAGTCGTATTCTGTGTGTCCATAGACACTGTCTAGAATCACACTTTGTGTTCACTGAATTTAAGGCACTTTAAACAAAACTCTTCACAAAACACAGAATTCTCGAAAAATGCATTCTGTGCATAAGGTTCAGAGTTATTACCAGAATACAGAGAATTTACAATTAAACTAAAAGTTTTGTAGAGGAACAGAATACTGGAAGAGAGTTTCTGTGTAGGTCTCTCGAGTTGCTGCCATTGTTCAGCATAGTTCTGACGAGTTGCTGGAAAGTGTTCAGAATTCCAAACATGTGTGCTAAGAAGACGTAACAGTTTGTTGCTTTGTCATGTGACATCAGCATTTTAGTTACGGTATGGGGTTTCAAGAGCTATGTCTGAATTAAAACAACTTTTGGAGACACTGTTTTAAAACATTTACTGTAATTTAAAAAGCTTGTGTGTTGATGTTTCAAAGTGACATCATTTAATATTTTGTTCAAAGGTTACCGTTTCTGTGTTGTGCCCATTGGTCCATACAGGACACCTGTATCCAACATTATAAGAACACACGTCTAAAATGTGTTGTGCAGCTTTACTGAGAATTTAAAAAAAAAAATCAGCTCTTCAGCAGTTCTTTTTGTTTCCCGACAGCCTTCAAAACAACCTGAAGACTGATTTTACTTAAATTTGAGCCTTTTAAAGACTAATATTACTCATATGGTAGAGACAGTCAATTGTTCTTTGGTTGTATACATCACTTTTGGGAGTTCATTCCTGAAAAGTTTAAAATAATTCTGTGCATGCGTGCGTGCGCATGAACGCATGCATGTGTGTTTGTGTGGGTGCGTGTGTGGTCATCTGGCTATTGTTTGTGCCTAGAGCAATGTGAAATATCAGGAAGTTAGTACCATTATATGTTCAGGGCAACCATAAAGGGTTGTGGTAAGGTTTTCTGGACTTTGATCCTGTGGGTGAAAGGGTGCCAAGACATCCAGTTGGGTGGGTCTGATACAGGGTCACAATTTAGAATCAACTTACAGTTACGCAGACACTCATATGTAAAGGAAACCTAACAAACAAGAATAAGACTCCAACTCTTTAACAGAACTGCAACAGAACAGAACAAAACCAAACAAGCTAAGCAAAATAGCACACAGACAAACTTAAAGCAGTATATGATCTGAAAAAAACTGGGAAAAAGCATCCTATCACCCATGCAGAACAAAACTTCCACTACACCTCTTATTTCCACTTTCCGCCGTTACTCTACCATATATGTGAGTGGTTGGTTGATTGAGCTACATTACTGCAATAAATAAGCTGACAGAAAGTAGTATCTGATAGTTGTCAGATAATGGCCCCCTGTTAAGAGCTAATCAACTCAGTGGGCAATCTAAGTCATGAAGCTACCTGTCTATGTGCACATTTGATCAAGTTTTGTCTGTGAGAGGTAACCAAAACGATACCAACAAGAGTTATGATTGTAAGTGGAGGTGTCTGGTGTAGGATGTACAGTGATTGTGATGGGCTTCCTCAGTCACACACAGCTCAGCAGGTGCCTCTCCATTCTCATACCTGCAAGCAGAATTTGAAACATTTTGTTTCTTCTGGAATATTGGACACTGGACAAAGTGTAAATTGAGTAATGCCAAGTGTGATGTACAGTCATGAATGTGTGTGTGTGTGTGTGTGTGTGTGAGAATGTATATGTGCATGTGCATGCACGCACGCACACCAACTGCTGTCAAGTAACAATTTTCAGTGGTGACATTCAGTTTGAAATATAATTTTATTCTGAAGAGCCATTTTCATTTGGATATTCCAAAACATAAAAATCCCTTTCATTGCACTTGTGGCAAAATATCTGGATACTGCAGGATATGCGGGTCAGAAATCTCATGAATGTAACTTATAGATGTTCAAATATGGTGATTTGACGTTGTTATCAATAAACATACAATAATTGCAGATCAGAATTGTGGCTATATTATTCTATTATAAACTGTCATATCTTATCACAGCCCGTATGAAATGTGGGTGTAATTCAAACACACCATATATTTTGTGATTGCACCGTCACATGTTAATATTTCAACTTCCACACCCTTTTTAGACCCTCAAAACAAAGTAATGAGGGTTGTTTGGTGTCATAATCCGAAGATCTAGGTGTTTGAATCTATTTTCTACACAAATATGCAGATCACTGCCTATGATTCCAAATATCTGCATTTGTTATTACACAGGCTTAAAAAGAGGAAAAGAACTGAAGGTAATGAGCTTCTAGACTATGTCTGTCATCTTATGTTTATTGGACCGTGCATCATTGTAATAGTTAAAGAATAAAAGACCAACTTGATGTCACTCGCTATTTTATTTCACTTCTTATGTGCTCAACATGTTTCAGACATTAATATATCCATCATCAGGAGCTTGCGACCATGCTGTTGAATTTACCACATCTGTTGTTTTGTTCTCGGTCCGTCGTGTGTTGGAGATTTTGGTGCGGCTGGGTTTGAGTGGTGTCCGTGTTGCAGGCTGAAGCACAACTGTTGTGCTTCAGCCTGCAACACGGACACCACTCAACGCCAGCCGCACCAAATCTCCAACACACGATGAACTGAGAACAAAATGACCAATGTGGTATTTCAACAGCACGGTCGCAAGCTCCTGATGATGGATATATTAATGTCCGAAACATGTTGAGCACATAAGAAGTGAAATAAAATAGCGAGTGACATCAAGTTGGTCTTTTATTCTTCAACTATGTCTGTCATCTTTGTGAAAGTATCTGTGTATCATGAAGTACTTAATTGATATTTGTGGGATCTGAAACCCATATGGAAGAGTATCAAGTGGACTGAGGTCTAACTGTAACTGTACTGCAAGAAGGTTACAAAAGTGTGCCTATCATAAGATATGTGTCTGAAATTTTACTAAAGTTTATCTGATGATTATGAAACACAGGCATGTACTTTGTAATAGAATGAAAATGTAAGTTAATATTCTGTTTGTTTTATTGAAACTGTAGATTTTTTTTTGTCATCACAGTTCATTTACAGTGACTCCATTTTGCAATACAAATTTTAGTCTTCCAGAAAATACCTCAGCTCTACGAATGACGCACGTTGCCTGACACTTTCCGAGTTCATCAGTACATTTTCAACCAACTACAAGTGATGATCTTGTATATTGTAACAATTTGTAAGAAGGTTTGGACTTGGTATTGGCATACAGATTGACATAGGCCCACAACATGTACTCCCACATTACATGCTGTGTTGTAATGTTCGCCAGACCACCACGGGCTAATTGAGTCAAGTCATGTGTGTTCAATATGTAGCACTCAGAGGGTTTAGTAATGCATACAAAATTGAATTTGAAAACCTGGTGTTTGTGTACTTGTGAGGGTGGCCAGTCATGTCATGTCATGTCAGCTTGCTTTAACGTAAATTGTGACAGTGCACTTGTTAGCTGTGACAGGTCTGCGAGGCAAAGGAAGACATAAATTTCCAGGATTCCTTTAAATGTGACGAGTAACAAACTATTAACTGCAATACGGTGAGCAAAAATGTGTGGGCCCCCCTACTTGCAGCATATTACAGTGGCAGCGAACGATGCTCTGCCGGCCATCATGCGAAACTGCCCGTGTAAAGTTCTGACGTGAGTCATCCAGCAAAAATATGTCCCTGTAGTTAGCATTGCTACCAACATGATACATTTGTTGGGCTGACAGTAAAAAGGATGCATTGTACAATATTCAGGTTTATTTAATTTATTTTGTTTAACTTCTTTAGTTTATTGGGCTGTTTGTTTAATTATATAGTTACTTACTCATTCCATTTTGTAATTAAACTTTTTAATTTAAGTATTTTTAATTGTTCAGTATAATCCATTAATTTTATTTACCTAACCAAGTTAAATAATTTGTATACTTGATTTTTAAAACGTGTTTATTGAATTTATTTACTTATTTATTTCAAAACAGACCCACCACCATGGGGCTGGATTTAGTTTATGTGAGGTTGGGTTAGTTTAGCTTAGGTTAGGTTAGGTTAGGTTAGGTAAGGGTAGGTTATGTCACATTACATTATATTACATTATGTTTGTATTTTGTTTCTTGAATTTACACCATTTAACTTAACTACTATATTAATGCAATTTTTTATTATTTTTACTTATCCAATTTATTTTTCGTGGAATATATTTAATGAATTTATTTATTTATTTTCTTTATTTCTTCCATATGCTCACTTTAATTTTTATCTAAATTAATATATCTAATTTAACTGGAATCTTTAGTTAATTTATTAACCATGCTTGTTTAATTTGCTTGTATAGGTCAATATGTACATTTAGTTTGCTAATTTAAGTAATGAAATTCAGTAATTAACCACTTCAATATGTCAACCTTAATTTATTTAGCTTGTTAATTGGATTTAATTTATTGATCGTTATTATATTTACCGATCTGTTTCATTAATATACTCCATTAATTTCTTCCATTCATTTAATTAATCAATTGACGTGCTCAGTTTGTTTTATTTGGTTAGTATCGTAACTTAGTCCTTTATTTAGTTTATTTCTTCTTTATTTAATTAACAATTCATTTCCCTAATTCGTTAATATATTTAATCAATTTAAATGAATAATCTTTTCCCTTATTTACTGAAAGGAATTTACTTAAATCATTTGTGTAATAATGTTTCGTCAGTTTCTGAAGTTTTAATTAATTAAATGAAATATATTAACTAATTTATATACTATAATTTGTTTACTGTTTTTGTTCGTTTATTCCACAACGGACGTGCCACAGCTGGGCCGTGTTAGGTTGGGTTGGGTTAGGTTAGGTTAGGTTTAGGTTAGGTTAGTAACTCATGTTTCTTATTTAGTAGGTTGGCTTAGGTGGGTTGTATTATTTATTTAAATTAACACATTCTCTCTGTTATTCCAGCTGTTACATTTATAACTTATGTATGTACAATTTAATATTCACTTCTAATTATTTTATTAGTTTTTTATTCTCTGTTTGTAGTTTAATTTGACTGTATGGTGAGCTGTCTAGTGACCACACACATGATAGTGGCAAAGACGAAACACACTTCCACAGATAATCTGGTAATGTGACAAAGAATATACTCGCATATTCTGGCACGTGAGCAAGCGCTCTTAATGTGTGGAGGTGAAGATACTTATTGTGGTCGTAAAACCGTATAGTCTGGAAGCGTGTCTTCTGCGCTGCAGATGGTGGCAGCATGTTACCCCCATAATGCAGCGAAGTGCCTGCCAAACCATAACATGCCACTCTGGTACTGGAGTTGCGTCAGGAGTCTTCAGTAATTTCATTTGATGAACGTATTACAGCCCTTTACGTACTCAGAACATACATTTTTTATATATTACTCATTCCGTGCGTCCTTGCAAGCATTTCTTTCCCCAGCAATAAGTCCATTCACACTTTTTTTTTTGCAAACTACGTAAGTTTCAGGAACTCCTCCTTGTTTTCGCGGAAATCCCTGAGTATGGCCCCTCGAAGTCGAAACATGTAGTTAAACATTTATGCAGTTTGTGATTCTATTACTCGCATTTGTTGTTGAATGTGATTAATTGTTGGAATCTCATTCCCACTGAGAACATTACGAAGGTACAGCTGTCCCTGTCAAGGCCATGAAGTCAAACGGGGGGAGTAGAAGTATAGCTCCACTCACTCTTAACCTGGGCACTGGATGAGTGCAAGCGGTCAGTATCACGCCCCGTCCACTTTACCCCTGGGATAGGGCCCTCAGAGCCGGTGTGGAAGTTTTAGAGAACAGAAGAATATGTGTCCCTGCCGGGATTTGAACCCCGGCCCGTTTATCGCGTTGCCCCGTCGCTGTGCCTACTGGGCCATCGCGGCTTTCAAGAATATTAACAGCCGATCCTAAACCAAGACTGATCACCCCTGAAAGTTACGGTGGATCAGTTTGGCATTCCTTTGCGCATCTGGTAGTTCTGGGGTTCAGGTTTGATCCCCCAAAATATTTTATCCTGACCTTTCTTTGTGGTTTTTCTCATTCTCTCCACGTCGGTGCCCCTCAGAACACCATCGCTTCCGTCCACATCTTTCCATTTCATTAATAATCCAGTGACTCTCCAACCCCATAGCATCAGCTAAGCGCAACAACGCTAAATAATTCGCTAAACAACAAGTAGGCTTTCAAACTATTTACTCGGGATCAAATTTAATGTTTGGTACGTATGGCGGAGAATAAAAGTACACGCAGAATTTTGGTGGGAAAACCGAACGAGACCGGGTGGAAGAGCTCAGCGTGGATGGAAGGATAACATGAAGACGGATTTTACAGAAACAGGATGGCGTTGTGTGGATCGGATTCATCTGGCTCTAGACAGGGACAAGTGGCGGATTTTTATTAAAAACTGCTATGAAGCTTCGGGTTCCAAAAAAAAATTTGAAGAATTTATTGACTAGCGGAGGAGATGTTAGCTTATGGAAGAGGACTTACGCTCCACGTTATTGGTTACTAAGGACTAATTTTTAAATTCCTCGCACATTTACTGATGTCTGTCGACGTAACGTTGCAGAAACAAAATTCTGTATGTATTTCTTTTGTCTCCCTGCACATTGTGACTTTTAAAAAAAATAATACAGTGCAACGAAATTGTTCATACACTTGGGCACGCTAATCAGTAATGATAATAGCGTGGAAAAATAAATACAAAGAC
>Ga0131853_10024077_pt1 | contig 10990 bp, 6 predicted proteins | sample TergutLab28metaG_FD_92764 | JGI IMG/M metagenome (GOLD analysis project Ga0131853, IMG submission 92764) | Labiotermes labralis P1 segment gut microbial communities from Petit-Saut dam, French Guiana - Lab288 P1 (version 2) (version 2) | ecosystem: Host-associated > Arthropoda: Insects >...
GCGCTGACCACGTGACACCCCTCTATCCGCAAAATTTGGCACTAACTTCGCCGACCGGCGGCGGCCGCTCTGTCGGTATAGTTCGCGTGCGGACTAAGGCCACGGAGTTTAGTTTAGTTTAGTAACTGAACATAGTATTTGGAACGTCATACTCAGCAGGCATGGTCTGTAGTTAATGGGTTCTGTGGAAAATTGTATGTAGTCAAACACAACTGTGTCACATGAGGCGTATTTAATGACTGTATAATGGACAACTACATGTTTCGGCCTGTACTGACCATCTTCAGGTTGTCTTAGGGGAACTTAAGATCTTACTATAAGCATGCACGCGCACGTGCTGTAGAGATCTCTACATACGGGCCTTATTAGCAAAAACAAAAACACAAACAGGAATCTATTAAAAACAACACAAAACAGATACAGAAAAATAAAGCTTCCTATATAATGGGTTCTGTACCCTGGCTTAAACAGCGTGTAAATGACAAAGTGTAATGGTGTGGTGACAGAAACATGATGCAATGGAGCTGGAACAGACCAAAACCCATGAAGACGGAACAAGCCTGGAGTGGCTTGTATCGTCTTGCTAATTATTATTATTATTATTATTATTATTAAAATTCAACACTTTAGCAGCTGGTAGCAATTCCATATTTTGAGTTCTGAGACATTCTTCCAGAAACAAACAAGTCGAATATGCACCGAAGGTACCTAATTTGAATAGGATTAAACCCAGATTCGTAGAAGCAGAGTAGTTCTGTCTTGTTGCCACAGGTTCTCTCTCTCGATACTTTATAATCATGCTTGATATAAGAAGTCTTACGGCTGTATTATCTCAAAATATGGAATAACATATAAATTGTGGCAAAATTGCCAAATGCCTGACGTTGGACTGTTTGTGGTAAGTGGTTAGTCGCAATATCATTTTACAGTGTGCAAAGGTAAAAAAAGTATCGTCGGTCACAACAATTGCCTTATATTAATTAAGTTGAAATTTATTAAGCTGCGTGTTTCGGCAGTAAGATACAAGGGGAACTTGATAGGTGTAAAACATGTACAATGTACTGCCTGAAGATAGCTCTCGTGAGCAGAAACATGTTGCTCAATAAATTTCAAACTTAGATAATAAAAGAAGGTTCTGTGATTGACCACACTGTCATTACCTTTGTATATTTGTATCACAACGGAATGTGACACTTTAATGTATTTTCCACTGGGTGCTTGGTGTTCTTTCCCCGGGGGTAACTGATGGGACCTTAAGGGGACATCTTTTCTCCATCTAGTACCGGTGTTAAGAATGAGTAGAACTTATGGCTTGCACGGGGACGACTTTTTCTTTATTTTCACCTCTTAACTTCACCTGAGGATAGGGTGCCACTGCCTGTCTTTGAGAGAGTGGGTTAGTCGATAGGAAGAGGAAGCAAATACCTTGGCAGTGAGAACATGTATCATAGCAGGCGACTAGATGGGAAAATTATTAGGAGTTGAAAGCTTAAGTGACAGCCAGGAGATAAATGAGCACAAGGTTGCTTTCGGTGGCAGATGGTTAACCCACCAATAGCCCCGAGATCCAGTGCATACTCCTATATTCTTGAGTGACGGCTTGCTATAATGTTTGGAAAATACTGTGACTTTAGTAGCTATAATTACATGACAAAAGGCAGACAGCGTTAATATTGTCAGCCCTTTGGGAGTGTAGAAGCAGATTTATAGTGCAGTACATGCTGTATTTGTGTATAATTAATTGCGCAGGGTAGAACCCGTCTTAAACACGCTAAGAGCCGGCCGCTCACTTGACAAGAAGTTATCTGCCTTTTATGGAACCGGAAAGTTTACTACCGTGTGTTCATAACTGTCAGCCACTGGACCACATTGTAAGCCAGATGAATTCACTGCGCACACTCAGACCCTGATCGAGATGTATTTTCATTTCTCAACGTCTAGGTACTCCAAGTGATTTCTTATCTTCAGGTCTTCCGGTGCATTTCGCAGTCATCCCCATAGTATTTGACGAAGAGTGAGATTAAAAATTACGAAAATCTTTACGTAGCTTCGGTGGTTTTAAACAATCCTTGTAGCTACGAAGACCTGTGTAGTCTAAGTGTCGTCTTACAGGCGACGAGTTTTCTCGTTAGGGACCCCAAGCTGGAAGACCACCCCTTGTTAATTGTCTGCGACTGTTACTTTATACAGTCAGAAGAACTCGTTCGTTGCATGCAATATGAGTGCGTTTTTCAGTCCATTTATGTATATTTTATATATATATATATATATGTGTGTGTGTGTGTGTGTGTGTGTGTGTGTGTGTTGATGTGTAAAGGTAAAGTGATCCCGTTACAGGCCCGGTGTGGCCCAGAGGGTGGTTAGAGTTTTAACTCTACTCTTCCATGACCGCGGCACTAGAAGGGGGTGAGTGGTCAGCAGCACGCCCCGGCCGCACTTTACCCCCGGGAAAGACTCGGTACCCATTTTACAGGAGGCTGGGTGGGTCCCAGGGCCGGTCTGGACGGGCGGAAAATCTCGTCTCCACTGGGATTCGATCCTGGAACGTCCAGCCCGTAGCCAGTCGCTATACTGACTGAGCTACCGGGCCCATATATATATACACTAGCCAAAGTCTGAAAATATCAACAACAGATAGAGTATTATTAAAGTGTATAATGTAGACGTGACAGGCGCTTTCAGCAAAAGGAATTACGAATTAATATCAACATTATTATCTGTGTACAAACAGACGAAAATAACTTAAACATATGCATTCAGATACGGCAGACGCAAATAGAATTCGAATGAAGGTTATCTGTTAATGACATCCAAACAAAACTGCGACAGTACAACACAAAGTTTAATACCGAAGATACTGCAGCCTGTCAATGAGCACAGCAATTTGGGTAACGGACAGGGGGCCCCACGACTCGGCAATTGGGGCCTCCTATAATTATTAGGGAAATTACGCCCAGATCTCATAACAAGGAACCAGAATACTGCCTTCTGTTAGAAGAATGGCATCTGGTCTATAAGAACTCAAAATAAATTTTAGTATTCTGTACGTTTTAGACCCCCCCTTCGCGCCGCAGAGTCTGCGACGGTGTTATCTACATGACTGACCTTCAACCACGTTCCTACGATATCCAATGTCACCCCCTGTCTCTGTAACACCCACCTCAGGGTTATCCTGGACTGACTTCCCGAGAGTTTCGTTACCAAAATTCTGTATGCTTTAGTGCTTTCCTTCACCCTGGCAGCATGCCTGCATCACTAATGTTATGCAGTTACTTCCGCGTCGCAATATAAAAATAGACGAAGCCAACAAGAACGTTAAGAATGAAGTATTTGCAAAAATTGATGTGACAATTCAGTGTTTGCGTACTCTTGCCACGTTTGGTAGCGTAATATACTAAGCATCGAAAACAAAACGAGATATACCAAAATCATGACTCAAACATTCTTCTTTTTTTTGGACGTTGTCCGTTGTCTGATTTTTAAAATCACGACGTTTCGGAAGCCGGCCCCGCTTCCGAACCGTCATTTTTTTATAAATTAGACGATGGGCGGAGTCTAATATAAGGAGAATGTTTCATAAACAATCGTCAAAGCCCTAAAGCGTCGAACTAAAAATTATGTTACTGGAAATAGTTTGTCTTATTCTAGAATTTTTATTTCGATAATACGATTGAAGACGCATAAGTAGTTCTACCTTATTCAGTATCCTAATTTCTTTAGATGTAGCTTGGATAATTCAGTTAATATATTGGCAAGGCTAGGAGTTAGACGACAAGGGTTCGATCCCAGACAGAGATATTGGGGTTACTCTCGGGGGAAGTACGAGTTGCGTACCCCAGTCAAGAAACTGTATCACTTGCGTCCCAAGGTGTCCGCTTCACGTGTATCAGTTGCGTCCCGAGTTCTTAACCCCAAACATGACGAGTTGCGTCCCGCGGTTAGTAAGGAATTGCATCAGTTGCATCGAAAGTTATGGGTATACAAAATGTCCAACAATTGGAAGGTTCTTACACAGTTTTAATGTACGTTACTTTATACACAGTTACATGAACACATACAGAATTGTTGAATGATATCGACAATACAGTTGTTATATCATATTACTGTCTAACGTTTAAACCCTATTGAAAAAAAGTCTTTTCGGTGAAGGTGACAGGCACGTTATGTTCCTAAAATCGCCCATATCAAGTTAATATTACCATCCGATGAAAGCACTTTCTCCGGAAAAAGTTTTAATGCAGTAAGTCTCGGATTACCAAGCACCTGATCCCCGAACTGTGCTCATGTAATTCTTATCCATTCGGCAAAAACGCCTGTGTGATATTTCATTAACATACTGTTGTTTCATGTCCAGAAGTTATTCAATTGGTTCTCCAAGTGCGTTTGATAATTAGTAGCACATTTTTGTGTGAACAGTTGTTTAACTCATTATACCAAAAAAGATCTTCGAAATATGAGGATGAACAGATACCAATAATGAGAGCTGCAAGAACACAAACGTTAAATCTGAAATTAATAAAGTAAGCACAATAAAAGATGACAGTTTCTTGAAAACGTTGTGCCTCTAAATGAGACATCAGAACAGGACCCGAATGGATATTGTAATGTAGATTTTGTATTTACGTTGGGGTCCAACAAATGCTTCTTTTATTTGTGGCATCATGGTACTTTTTAGTATCACGAATTTATATTTATTTTTAAAATGTGTACCTTCCGATCTCCACTGTCTTAGCTCAATGTGGTTTGACATACGTAGTATCTGTTATCTTTTGTGCAATAACACGCACAGTTACATAAGTGGCAAGTGGCATCGTAAATGCAAGGAATAGGGAAATACAAGTGTGTGTTTGGTATAAATTTATAAGACATTGATGAAACAAATTCGGTTCTTGAAATCAGGTTAGCCCTATACTGTCCAATTTTTTGAGGAGATTAAGTCCTCTTTTTTGGGTGTAGTTGATTTTTTTTTTTTAAATCTTCGTGTAGTGACACTTCTGATTTTGAGTCGCACGGCACCATCCGCACAGTACACACGACCTAAGCAGCGGCTCTCAAGACCACCACCCATCCACAAACTCGGTGCAGAAAACCATATGCTGCAACTCAACATCTAATGCTCCTGATGATGGGCGTATGTACCCGAAACATGTCGAGCTAAGAATGCATCAATAAAATTACCTTGTTGCATCAAGTTGGCGTTTCAGATTATTTAATCAGTCGTAAGATTTGTTTGAATATTAGACGCACCTGTCTGACGCGGTGTATTATCTTCGGTTTTCCAGACGATCAATTTGCATATATTTTAAACGCTATGTTTTGTAAGCCCAAACGATGTGTGATATAATGCACTCTTACGGCAGCCTTCAGCATATCCGATGCTGTAGAATAAAGTGACAGTGACATACTGCAATGTGCGGTGCCGTTACTGATGCACTGTGCCGAAAAGGTGGACTACAAAACACTGCTGAGAATCGACGCCTGGGCCCTCTTTTCAAAATAACTGAGTCATGCTGACACCCTGCTCTTCATTTTATAGCCGGCGCCATTTTTTCCCAAGTGGCCGGTTGCCATGCCCTGCTGTAACGTGCTTTCGACTGTCTCAACCTGTTTGAATGAACAACAAAATTAAATATAAATTTTTGTGGGGATTACCACATGAAGGCCAGCGGGCTTCGTACTGGAATACGAAGACTGATATTCTGTATCAGAAATACGCTGCACTTTATAGCTACACTGGTCGGTAGAAGATACCTTTCATATGATCACAAAACGACCACTTGGTATGCAACATTATTTGTCTCGGGCCTGAATACAAATTAGCTGTCTCCATACCAATCTCATGCACCCGGTAAAAATGAAGGGCACTGTACGTGTACTAACAGACAGTCAATCGACTTCCCACTATTCTTTTCCAGATTTTCCTGAACAAGGCGCCCATTGATTTCCCCTTCCCTGACTCTTCTCTGCTGTTAATCAATACAAATTACATATACCTACCTACGCCCGTGTGGTCTTGCCCATAGTACAGGCAAATAGGCCCATGTGCTGTATTGACCTACACAACATTTCACCCTGCTCTCTTTGTTCCACGGTACAGTTACTTAATGAGGAGCCTACTGATATGCAGTCCTCAGCAAATATAAATCGGGTGAACAAATCGAGAAGAATGAGACGGCTGGGGCATGTAGCACTGTGGGGAGAGGAGACTTGCATACAAGGTTTTGGTGAGGAAAGCTGAGGGAAAGAGACCACTTGGAAGACCCAGGCGTAGGTGGGAGGATAATATTAAGATGGATCTTCAGGAAATGGAATGGGGGAGGCATGGACTGGATTGGTCTGGCTCAGGGTAGGGTTAGGTGGCGGGCTGTTGTAAAGGCGGTAATGATCTTCAGGTTCCATAAAATACGGGAAATTTCTTGAGTAGATGAGAACCGGTTCGCTTCTTAAGAAGGACTCTGCTGCGTGGAGTAAGTAGGTAAGTGCAATGAAAGGCATGTGCTGTCGTGTCTTGTGTCTGTCCACCTGTGATTAATAACTTGTCATCAGTACACGGTCTTTCTGGAAACTGAGATGAAACATCATTCCACTAGTGGCCACTCCCAACTTTATAGCTTGTAATTTCTTAGTTTTCATACCTACAAGCATCAGTGCGAAATTCTGAGGTGGGAGATACACTCTCTCTCGCCACTTAATGTAGGGCCCCGGAAAAACATGGCTACAAATGATCTATTAAATATTATTTAAATGTCAACAGTTACAGGTACAATAATTATGGGAAATGTTTGCATTTGTATCTAACAAAATGAATTGTCAGGGCATCCTGCTTATTGCACCAACCAAATGCACCATGTTAAGTACATATCAATATTAAATGCGTATCTTCGACATGTTGCAGTACAAGTGTGCCATACTCAGGCAGACCAAGTGCCAGTTTTAAAAACCAAATGCCACTTGCTTTTTAAAGGAGGCACTTGGTCTGCCTTAAGATGGTACAATTGTACTGAAACATGTCGAAGATACGCCTTTAATATTTATATATAATTAACACTGTGCATTGGTTGGTGCAATAAACCGAATATCCTGATCTAAGAAATGGACGGAATGGACAACTTAAAAAATTAATATAGTTGGAATGTGAGGTAGTGCAAATCGTGCACAAAATGGATCCCTAAATACGTACCAAGTATTAATGCTCAGTTGTTCCAATCCTTGTAAATAACCAACTTGACGCACAATTCTTTTTCTTATATTTGTTTATTCCAATTCTCTACATGTTTCGAGCAACGAAGTGCTCATCATCAGGAGAGTCAATTGTATCAATACGACCTCTGGTATGTGTCACTCTGAAAACAGCCGAATGGTCCACAATTACAAAAAAGTTATCAGAATGACATATACCAGAGGTCGTATTGATAAAATTGGCTCTCCTGATGATGAGCACTTGGTTGTTTGAAACATGCAGAGGTAGGTAGGTTTCACCATTTTTACATGCCACGAACGTCCTTAGGGTGAGTAGAGGTATAGCTGTATTCTTTCTAGAACCTCGGCACTAGATGGGGTGGGGAGTCAGCCCCATGCCCCGGCCGTCTCTACACCCGGGAAAGACCCAGTACTCATTTTACAGGAGGCTGGGTGAGCCCCAGGGCCGGTCTGGACGGGCGGAAAATCTCGTCCCCACCGGGATTCTATCCCGGACCGTCCAGGCCGTAGTCAGTCACTATACCGATTGAGCTACCGGGCCCACAGAAACATGTAGAGAATTGGAATAAACAAATAGAAGAAAAAGAATTGTGCGTCAAGTTGGTTATTTACAAGGGCTGTAATAAGATGCACTGTCAACAGAACATAAAAAACGTTAAATGCTCAGTTGCTCCTTAGCTCGCCATACTGATTCAACTATCGCGGCAACATAAGCGCGTTAAGTTCTGCCCAAAATTTTCTTTTCCTACTTTGAATTTTCAAATCAAAAACACTTGTAAAAGAGCGATCCTTTAGTGCTGAAATGTGTCTTTCTCCATTCTACAGAATAACTTGCTGACGCTTCGCATTAAACCCAATCGCCAGCGCGTCCGGTCATTATACCCCATACTGAAACGGATCCGTACAGTTCACTTCCGAGGTGCAGACCTACATTTCCTTAAGGTCTTTTTCTAGTGTTTGGACGTAGATATATCAAGTTCCGTCTTTCTCTGAGTTGCCTAACAGTATAAGGGTTTCATTGTTTCCCCTAACCTGCTACAGCAAGCCAACAGATGACAGTATTTCGGTAATGTATTCATTTTGTTCACGTGAACCATTACCTGGTTCATGAAAGCTACCGATACCTAGCGGTGCACTTTCGAATCCCGAACTGCGCTAACCTACCTCAGCGGTGTGGAATATGAAACGATGGCCTCCCACATAATTCACATGATGTGGTAGACACTGCAGTTTTTGAGTTGCTGAGGATTTGGGGCAGATTACACGATAGTCGTATAGCATGTGGCATGAAACTTTGGTGACGATTGATGAGGTGGTTTGTAAGAATGCTGCTTGTTTACTGACCACAAAACGTCAATTATTAGATTTAAGTTTGAAAGACGTGTTACAGCTTAGCAGGAGAATTTGATTTTGCCATATGCCGTATAAATCTGTCCGTATTTGGAACGTAATCGGTAACTGATGTTTTTTGGACCGTGCATCATTGTGATAACTGAAGAATAAAGAACCAACTAGATACCACTTATTATTTTATTGTACTTCTTATAGGCTCAACATGTTTCGGGCATTACTATGCCCATCATCAGGAGCGCGCGACTATGATGCTGATTACCACATTGGTCGTTTCGTTCTTGGTTTGCTGTAGGTTGGAGGTTAGGTGCTGTTAGGCTGGAGTAGTGTCCGGGCTGCAGTCCGGACAGTACCCGCACCTAACCTCCAACTTACAGCAAACCAAGAACGAAATGACCAATGTGGTAATCAGCAACATAGTCGCGCGCTCCTGATGATGGGCATAGTAATGCCCGAAACATGTTGAGCCTATAAGAAGTACAATAAAATAATAAGTAGCATCTAGTTGGTTTTTTATTCTTCAGTAATCGGTAATATTAACGACAGTCTGGAAGAGTAAAAATTAAGTAGGACGTGATGTAAGCTCAATAGTTTGTGTTATTCCGTATGGTTACGTCGAAGGGAGGGGCAGCGTAAGACGATATTCTTAACGACGTATTTTATTGACCTGTCAAAGTGAGGACAGACTGTACACTCGTACTATAAATTGCTCGACGTTTATCAACAAGGCTGTTTTTGCAGATGTGAGATGAGACGCAGTATGATATCCAGTTTATTTTTCAACTGACAGCCGCAGTAGGACAGTCGATGTATTATGTTAATGTCGCAGTTGATATCTGGCACACTGAAGTGTGCGACCCTCCAGAGTGGCCCTGAGGACTGTGTCCACTCTCTGATCCAGTTCGACCTTGGATCTCTCCCATCTTCCTATCCAACGGATGTCGTTACTTCCACAGGAAGGCTAGGATTCCGTGAAGCAAGTTCGGTGTCCTAGAATTGCAGGAACTTATCTTCCATGCCCCTATACGCCTTACGTGATGAAAAGTAATTACAATTGTATTTTACGTTGAAGTAACCTTTCAGGTAATTATGATCAACTTCTGTAGCAGTTTTCTTTATTTGTTATTATAACCAACTAATGCGCAATTGTTTAATAAAAGTATATATATATATATATATATCACAACAGTCTCTTTGTGTAATCTACACTCCTACATTAAACACTTTATTATCCAACCAATGCACAATATATAATATGTAGATACAATTAAAATTATAAAATATTTAAAAGTGCTCCAACGTGTTTCGGATCACACAGGATCCATCATCAGGGAGCCTTGTACAGTGCTTGGCTAAAAATTACAAGAATGATTCTGTGTGTGTCCGTTGACATGGACAAGATCGGTGTTAAGGCAGCATATTGTGACCCGTTGTGCGTGTGTGTAGTTCACTGTATATGAGTGCCTTCCTATACAGTGAACTACACACACGCACAACGGGTCAGAATACGCTGCCATAACACCGACCTTGTCCATGTCAACGGACACGATAGAATCATTCTTGTAATTTTTAGCGAAGCAGTGTACAAGGCTCCCTGATGATGGATCCTCTGTGCTCCGAAACATGTTGGAGCACTTTTAAATATTTTACAATTTTAATTGTATCTATATATTATACATTGTGCATTGGTTGGATAAAAAAGTTTTTAATTATCATTGATGCGCGGTGCAAACATGAAGATTACACTCCTACATGTTTCGACACTTTCGTGTCATCATCAGACAGTTTACAACCAATGCCTTGCTAAGTTACGCACGTTCTTCAAATTCCAGCTGTAGATAATACAGTTTATAAAATTAAGATATTTCACCTCAAGCTTATAAAAGTTCTCAGATTGCAGTTGTTGAATCACGGTTATATAAAATTATAAAAATGTTAATATATTGTTTTTACAATAAAATATAATACAATCTTCTCGGTGTTACAACCTGCCGTGTAATCAGTATGTATGTGAGGCTGTATATGCAATCCATTTGTTGATGTTACTATTGTGCAGACGAGAACAACAGTAATCATGTATCTACAAATAAACCACTCATGAATTGTAAAAATTTCTTCGGCCTTCTGTCTCGGCTTTGCAAGGGAAGGGTTACAAGACACCTCATTTCAAATGTCTCCACGGGAAAAAATTATGCATGGGCATGGATGTCCTAACACAACTATATTGTCATTTATACATAACATGTCAACTACATGTTTCGGCCAATAATATTTTTGGTCATCATCAGGTTGGATCCCCACCTAGGGATTGCAAGACCTTGATGATGGTGGTGGGGCTTGTGTGGTCTAATGAGTCACGGAGCTATGCTGGCGGTAGCGTAGCTACTGGTAGGGCCTCCCATGCCAGATTGGTCCGTGACGAAGACCCCGACTAAGAAGC
>Ga0131853_10024078_pt1 | contig 10990 bp, 5 predicted proteins | sample TergutLab28metaG_FD_92764 | JGI IMG/M metagenome (GOLD analysis project Ga0131853, IMG submission 92764) | Labiotermes labralis P1 segment gut microbial communities from Petit-Saut dam, French Guiana - Lab288 P1 (version 2) (version 2) | ecosystem: Host-associated > Arthropoda: Insects >...
AACCGGAGGGAAAGAGACCACTGGGGAGACCTAGGCGTAGATGGGTGGATAATATTAGTATGGATCTCCAGGAGGTGGGATGTGGGTATATGGACTGGATTGGGCTGGCCCAGGATAGAGACAAGTGGCGGACGCTTGTGGGTGCGGTAATGAACCTTCGGGTTCCGTGAAATGCGGGGAATTTCTTGACTAGCTGCAAACCAGTTAGCTTCTCCAGAAGGACTCTGCACCACGGAGTAAGTAAGTAAATAAGTATTGATAGATTTCATTTAGTGGTAGCCAGCGAAAATGTATGAGAACACTTAGCGTAGTGGTTAATTTACTTACCAACAGCTTCAACTTTCAAAACATTTCACATCCTCTTTATGGGTGCATTCATGTACGTCGTATAGGTATCAGAACAAAGAGACATTATTTCTGCATACGACATTAAATGAGTGGTTTTTATAACACAGTGTTTACTGCGCGGTACAAACTAAACCTTCAAATACAGCGCAGCTAAATGTGGTCTTCAAGAAGTTATGAAGAATTCGTGGCATGATGTTCATGTTCCTCATACGCATCTACATGCTGCTCTTACCTGAAGGACAAATGAGCGAAGCCTGGGAACCTTCCAAAAAGCAATTCCTTTTCGGGAAAAATTAAAAAATTAAATAGATTCAGTGGCGAGATTTTCTAACACGTCATAAGAATTTATTAACTATTCTATAGAGAAAAACCCGGCTAATTCTATAATAGTTTTCCCAGTTTCCTACATGACAAACGCCTTGCCTTTACAAGAGATCCATAATTGTCAGACACCATAAAAAGCGATAAAGCACGCACGTTTATGACGTCATTACTAACTTATTTTATGCTTCCAGGTGGCGCATGTTTCAATTATGAACATCGGTCTACACATTTAAACATTTCAATATATCTCTGGTGTTTATACAATCTTATTTTCCAACAGCCTACAGTTATTTACCTTCACTAACTATACTTCGGTCTATATACACTATATTTCATCAAATTTCTTTAAACAATTCATCACATTCAAAACTTTGTACGAAATAAAAATGCCTTATGCTCAACTATAAGATAAAAGTGGGGATACAAGCGACAGGAAGACGAAGAAGAAGACGTAGGAAGCTACTGGATGGCCTTAAGGAAAGGAGAGGATACTCTCATTTGAAGGAGGAAACTCTAGATCGCTTTATGTGGAGATCTCGCTTTGGAAGAGGCTTTGAACCTGTCGTAAGACAGACTACTAAATGAATGAATGAATGAATAAATTTCTTAATTAACTCTAAAGTTTCTGAAGATTGAGTCATTAACAAAATAATTCCAAAGTATCACATTATTTCTTTTTAGCCTCAGTGACACTCTACATTGTAATTAATCTTTAAAGGTGAATTTCATGCGAAGTATATACAAAAATTCAGTCCCTACCTCAAACAGAACAAATTCATTCACCATTACACGAACGCGTAAATGTTAAATATTACCACATTTAAAGCACAAGACGAGCGTTATTCCCTTTTTCTAAGCTCAAATAGTTCCGGGAACTAAGTTTTGTCTTTATACAGTATGTGGGAAATATTTTACATGCATTAACATTTTAAACAAACTTGCTATGCCTAATTGTATGGATAGGGCATACAATTAGGCATAACGAGTTTGTAGTAAACATCCTTTACGTAGCAATATCCGGAAAAAAGGCCGTGGGAAGACCTCGATTAGAATACTTAAAGCAAGTCGCCAGAAACACAGGAGCTGACAGTTATACAGCAATGAAAAGAATGGCTTGCAGCAATTCCAGATGGAGAGCTGCCAACCAATCAAAGATTGAAGGATAAGAAGAAGAAGAAGAAGAAGAAGATTTTAAGGTACAATGCTTGATACATGTACCCCCTGCTTCAACATTCGCAAATTTGTCCACACAGTGCAGTTCATGTGTTTGGTATGATTCTCACGGCATATAGCCTTTTTCTCTAAACAGAACTTCCCTGGAATGTAGAAACACCGAGTGTAATGTGTAGCACAAACCGAGTTGTTATAATCGTTTGGATAAAGTTCGTATTTAACGCTATTAACGGCAAAGGGCATAACGAACTGCGGATGCTTAATATAACTTCCAACTCACTTATCAGAGCTACTTACCTAGAAGTTAAACACAAAAATCGATTTGTATAACAGTCATAGAAGTCACGCAGATTATTTCGTATTTTCACATGGCATGTAGGTTTCTTTCGTGAGGCTCTGTTTACATGCCACAATTTCGTATTGGATGACGTCACGGTTTTAGTGCTAGAACCCGTTCATTAAGTACTGCACTGTAACTAACCGATCAATCATAGTCATTCTCGAGACGCTCACTGTCCTTCGGCTGAACAATGTATTCCTCCCTTTGTATGGAACTCAACAGGTCTTTTCTTGTTGTCAAGTACCCGCCAATGGTCCTTATCAGAAGCAGGACAAATTTCCTTCAAACCCAGATTCTTGGAGACTAAATTTAATGTGAAATTCATATAATAGTCAAGTGTTGATATTAGGTGTGTTTAAGTAATGTGAATTCGCAATAAGGCGATTGCGAAATAAGTGAACGCTCTTTGAACAAAGCAAATGATCGCGTACGGGAGTTGGTATTGCGCGATATCAGCGACCGTTTTAACAATACAAGGTATGGTGACGGGACGAATTTCTTCTGATCTGATCCTATTTTTAATCATGCGGTTTTCCACAACACGAGGTCTCACAAAAAACGCAAGTATCGCCTTAAAGCAGGACTGACTGTAATTAATATTACTCTCACATCTACATCTAGTTCTCTCCAGTTGTTTCGTCCTACTTCACGTCACCTCCTTGACTACATCTGGTGACTTAAGTAACGAACGCCATGGAGCACAGTCAGTCTTTAGAATCCATTAGATCCTCAGGTGGTCAAGAAATTCCCCACATTTTGTGGAACCCGAAGACTCATTACCGTTTTCAGAACCAGCCACGTTACCGTATCCTGAAACAGGTGAATCCAGTCCAAGCTTTTCCATCCTAATTTTTAAAGGTCTACTTTAAAATTATGTGGGCCGGGTAGCTCAGTGACAAAGGGCTAGACGGTCGGGATCGAATCCCAGTGGAGACGAAATTTTCCGCCCGTCCAGACAGACCCCTGGGACCCACACAGCCTCCTGTAAAGTGGGTACCGGGTCTCTCCCGGGGGTAAAGGGCGACCGAGCCGTGCTGCTGACCACTTACCCCCTTCTAGTGCCGCGGTCATGGAAGAGTAGAGTTACACCTCTCCCCAATCTCTGGTCCAAACCAGGCCTGTAACTGGACCACTTTACATTATTTTACACTATTTTATCCTCCACCCTTTGTTTTTTATTTGACCCATGTAATGCCCTTCGTAATATTTTCTCAAATTCCCTCGAGCTGCTTCCCTTAGAGAGACAGATCAATTTTTCACCCCGCAAAAAAAAATGTGAAGTTATAATTTAAGATTTTAACATTTTTAGATGGGAGAGAGAAGAAATCTTTTAAGTTGTCTTCAGTCACTTATACTATGAGACATACTTAGAATCACTGACACGTTCTTCTTTATTGAAACTTTGCCAATGTCTGTTATATAATGCAGAGCTACCTTTCGCAAGCCGGTTCTTCTTCCCTTTTCGGGCAAGGAAAACACCTAATCTGGTGGACCCATTAGAAAGAGCTGTTTTCAGTCGCTGACTAAAATGCTCTTCCTTCGAATTGCGCATCACATTCGCATGACACAATATTACACTCAGGCGAGACAGGCTCCGTTCCGCGAACACGGTACAGAGCTCAGCTGGGCCATTTGGCCTAAACTGACGATACTCCAAGACACGATACTCCCGTTCCATGCGATTTTACAGCCCACTTATGACGGAAGGTATCCCTGCTGCGCTCATCCGAGGTGCGCATTTATGCATTACTCTTGTTCAGTGACTCACAAGGGTCAGGTTTCTCTTTTATAACAAAAGTGTCCTGCCTTACTTTTTATGACAGCAAAGGCAGTGGTGTGACTGGCAACAGACTGGACAATCAGGATTCGATTTCCTGCAGAAGCAATCGCTATTACTATTATTACCAAAAATTCATTGTAGAAGCGTCCGGAGGCGTCACGTAGAAGCGCTGTCTTTATTTAATATTTACAACAGTTTAAAATTTTGCTCCGTCCGTTTAACAACTCTTGCCCTTCGTGTGCCAAATCGAAATTACAGATTTTAATTTGTTTTATGTTTGTTTTAAACGCTGCAACTGCTCGTTCCGCTACAGGTGCTTCAGCAGCATATGTCATATATTGGTGTATTCAATGGAAGGGCTGGGGCTGTTTTAATTAACGGACTGTTATATGTAGATATTTGTACTAAGTAAATCAGCACTCTTGAAACAGATTCTGTCACTGATATTTCATGTGAATTGTGATTTTAATTTAGTTAGGATATTTCAGATTCATCTGATTATATTTTGTATCTTCTTTCTGCTCTTCCTTCCTTTGTCAAATAGTTGAAGTGTATCTGTCTATTTGTGTAATCCTTCGTTCGAGTGTTCATTTAGCAACTTCCCCCCCCCCCCGCGCAGCTGAGCCTCTATGCCAGTAAACTGAAATGGAACTCTGCTATCAATATATTCAAGAACAGATGGTCTCTCTTAAAGGTTTTTTACTTTAACGATTATAATATTACTGATGCTGCTTTTTAGACGTGATTTCTTATTATCTACGAAGTAGTTTCTATGTGTTTCCATTTGTTGTTTTTATTTTTGCATTTGTCTTATGTTCTTGTGGTGTTTCCATAATTGGCCCTACATGTTGTATTTTAAGATGTCTTGTGTGTATTGTTGTTAGTTGTCTTGTGTGTAATTGTTGTAGTTGTCTCGTGTGTACTGTTGTCATACTATGTGTATTTGCTGTACTATATGTGTATTGCTGTTTTTAATTTAGATGCCGGACTGCTGGCTAGAAGTCAGTATTCGGAAGGTCCTGCGACCGGCCACCTCGGCATAGGTTTTCCTTGGTTTCCCTGTGTCTATAAGCAAATACTGAGATGGTTCCCAAGATTCCAAGTTGCCACTACATGCTTTTCATGTAGCCCTCCCGACTTAAATTTATTAGTAACCAATTTCATATTTTGTACACATGTAAAATAATCACTGCCACCAGGTGACAACCCAATTGCAATTAATAATAATAATAAATATTATTATCATTATTATTATTATTACAGCTGCCGTGAAAACACATTAATAACAAACTAATCAATAATAATAATTTATTATTAATTTTTCTGACGATACTGAATATGCTGCCATATCTAAACCCACTCTGGAGTCAAGCTGACAACTCATAACATCCGCATGTAGTGCGAGGATTTAAAACTCCAGCATCCTACAGGCCATCAAGGCTTGTTGCTTAGTCACAGAGCGAATGACACTGGAAGTAGTTTAAAGGCACTGGGAGAATTGGAAAAAAAAAACCTTGTCTGTCTTTCGTTTTATCTTTACAAACATATGTCAACAGCTGAACTTCTAATACAATAAAAATAAGGAAAGGCTTAAAATTATCACTGTATAAGTTATGTTTAAATATAAACTAAAAACTAAATGCCCTCAGCACTGTTTCTCAAAATATGCGCATTGACCACAGAATTTTCCTCTCAAATGCCATAATTTCTGTGGTCTTTTCAACAGACTCCGGTGTCGCTCGCCAAACATTACTAAATCCTTCCAACTGTGGAAGCTGCAGCTGCATGGAATAATGCGAATAGGGCCGCGATGTTTGCGTCGCGACTCCATGGAAAGGACAAAACACTATATAAAGACTGCGACACAATTATACCTTAAACGCAATAAAACACACATACGACACCATTCCAGGGCGAGCAGAGACATCACGGGATATGCCTTCGTTTACTACTTCTACAGAAAAGCGTTTTATTTAACGATGCTGTCAGCTATCAAGAGCATCGCGTCTATGGCAGATGAGAGAAATATGAGCTTAGGGCATTGGTGGAATTATACCGAGGGGGGGGGGGACTTTTCCAGTACCACTTTCTCCACCATAAAACCCGCATCGACTGGCAGGGGATAGAAGCAGGATGATATTTTTGGTGGTAGGATGTATTTCCAAACGACGTTGGTAACCCGGAATATTGGCAATGATTCGTGAATGGCAAATTGGAAAGGTTTTGAAATAAAATTGTAGCCTAATTTTAGAAACTATCCCGCCTTTCTTGGAGGACCTGAAGAAAGTCACAAAAACACATTTAGAATATCCCACTAAGCGGTGCAGAATCGAAACTGGTATAGTCCGAATACAAGTCTTCGGGTTTTAGCGCTACGCCAAATGGTTCAGTATAGTTCACACTTGGTGTGAAGGTAGCATATGGAAAGCGAAAAGTAGTCTATAGAGAAAAAGAGAAACGTGTTTAAATGACAGCGTAGAGACACGAAATAAAAGCCGATTACAATAGAATTTCAGGGATTAGAATTCAATGTGGCAAACTTGATTTACATAGTCCACAGGGACGGTGCCTACGGGAAACATACTCCTACCCTCTTTACAAATCACTATGGACCAAGAATAGAAATGTTCGCTGCACAGTTCGAGACATACGCGATATACAGATGATATCCACCGCTGCTTGGCCGACGTAAAACAGAAGACAGGAGAATTCGCAGATCAAAATCGCAAGATTGTTTACCCTCAAGCGTGCTGTGTCACAGATAATTTGTTTACTATTATAACTGACAATGTTGTAGCACAGCCCAAAATATCATCAACCCTAACATCAAAGCACTCCACTGGATTCACTCAATTCCCATCCTCACAAAGTATCTCCATGAAGCCACTTCAGTCTTGCCTTCGCAACTTTTCCCCCCAGTGTTTCAAGGAGATTTCTCAAGGAGGCTTAAACATCAAAATTCTGTATGCATTCCTTGTCTTCCATCATAGCTACACGCAAGTCAAACATCGCCTGCTGGATTACGGTATCCTAAGAAGCGACATGCCCGTGCAGAAACATTTGCACTAGAATTGCAGGAACAAATTTTTTTGTAGGTGGTGGTGATCAACTTGCAATGGTAGTTCAGAGGTCGCTGGTCCACTTGCGCAATTAGTTGACAAGTCCTGTGAAAAAAATTCATGTCAGTCCTCAACGTTACTGCAATGGCCCACAGATCCACTTCATTTGATCCTTGAGGAATCTCTGGTCTATTTATGGATATAGCTGAGAAGTTCCTGGTCCACTGGCAAACTTAGTTGAGAAGTCTTATGACAAGAAATTGGCCCCAGTCCTAAGGGTGAACTCAACGACCAGCAGATCCGCTTTAACAGATGTAGAGATGCCACTGGTCCGTTTGCACTGCTAATTGAAGAGTTCCTCGTCCATTTGCACTGGTGGTTGAGGAGCTTTGGTCCACTCTAACTGGTAGCTGATGAGCATCCGGTCCAGTTGCATTGATATTTGCGGATTTTTTGTGCCAGGAATGCAGCTCCAACTTCAAGCGTGACAGTTGTTGGCGCACAGGCACTTTTCAAGAATCGTTGGGAATACTCCAGGGGCGTGACAGCAGTTGGCTCAAAGGATTAATCGAAATAGCTACCAAAAAAGTAACTGGTCAACTTGCACTGACGCCTGAAAAGCCCAGTGACAGGAATTTGCTATTATGAAGGCCAATACATGTGTCCTTCCTTTTGTCTTCCCTTTAATAATTGCTAAAAGTGATAAAAGTGAAGGGAGGATGATAAGAAGATGTAAACAGATAGTGGATGACCGTAAGGATGAGAGGATACTGGAAATTGAAAGAAGAAGCACTAGATCACACTCTGTGGGACGAGGTTATGGACCTACCGTAAAAAAGACTGCGTAATTAATGAATTAAAGAACGAATGAATACATTTGTGTGTGTGTGTCTTATTAGCTTTTCCGGGCACATGGACCTCTTTATGTAAATAAAAGCAATACTAGAAAAAAACTTTATGTTTATGGTTCCGAGGAACGTTGATCTATATTAATAATTGTCCAACTAGATGCAACACAAAGCAGTCTATTTATTATTCTGCAAGTTCACTCTACATGTTTCTAGTGTCAACCACACCCATCATGAGTACACAAAACTGTAACTACAGCCTCCGATACTGGTCATATTTTTTGTGCCGCTACCTCTCCCCAAAGTGGCCAAGCTAGCTTGGCCACGTTGGAGGGAAGTAGTTTTGTGTACTCCTGATGATGGGTGTGGTTGACACCCGAAACACGTAGAGTGAACTTGCAGAATAATAAATAGGCTGCTTTGTATTGCATCTCGTTGGACAATTATTAATATACTAGGAGAAACTTTTCATGTATACATAATGCCCCGTTTTTTGAAAAACAGGAATTGCGTATGGCCTGGGAGCAATATATTAGTTTTGCCACATTTTTGTCGAACACTCACACAATCACAAGTCAATAAACCCCTCTATATGTGAGTCACTTTCCATGGACTTTACCCACTCTGTGATTTAAAAACGCAATTCTTACACTTGCTACATTCTGGAGACTGGTTCTTTCTCCGCCTTCTGGTAAAACACAAGGTTGGTTGATCATCTGTAGAAATAGATGCAGCAAACCTTTTCTGTCCAATGTCGAGTTACACTCGACAGCGCTTTCCGCTATATCAGGTCCAATGTAAAGTTGAAGTCCACAATTTATTTTAGAGTGTTTTAATTTGGCTTCCCCTAAGCTCCTGTTGTCTAGTGGTTGCGTTTGAACTTTTAAAATTAGAGATTTTCTGGAAAACTACTTTGGATAAAAGTATTGAAGTGACAAGAATAACTTGGACTCCAAACGGTTAAGACAGAATAGAAGATAATCACGCACAGCTTCTTCAGTTCTCACTGACAAGTTTTCTTCACTCCATGGCCTAGGCGGTAATGTCTGTTCCGATTTGAGAATGGCACGCCATCTATTCCTAGGCTGTCCCTGACTTCACTGTCAGTTAAGAATTACAGTTCCTTTAAAAGATGCAATTCTTCCAGAGGCGTATCACTTATTTGAATTGCAAAAAAGTCGATAGTTTTATTGATTTATTATAACTTACTTACCGAATTGAAATCCTTTATAATCCTATGAGAAAACTGTGTGTGACTTATCCTTTTTTAAAGATGTATATTCAGACACTTACTTATGTATTGCAATCCTTTGTAATCGTGTGAGAAAGCTGTGTATGATTTATCCTTCTTCAAAGACGTATATTCAGACGTCCGTGGCGACACTAAGTCAAAACGAAACACTTGCGTCATAACGACCGATCTAATGTTCTTTTTCAGTTAGTTTTGTAACCGAAGAAAATCGCTTAGTGCAGTTAAAACATCATGCAATATCAATAAGTATTACACAAATATACTTCAGCACAATCTATTTATTCTATAGTATGGCTACATGTTTCGACTACATGTTAGTCATCTTCAGGCCCCTACAATTACTTTACCGGTAAAGTAATTGTAGGGGCCTGAAGATGACTAACATCTAGTCGAAACATGTAGCCATACTATAGAATAAATAGATTGTGCTGACGTACATCTGTGTAATACTTATTGATTTTCAAGCACATCGTGATGCCTTCATTCAGAATATCATGCAGTATATCACTACAGCTTTCAAAAACTGCTTTAGCTCATATAAAATAGGATAAAATAGTCAAACACAACTGTGTAAGTTCTATTAGCTAAGTAGTAGCATTACCAATGAAAACTACGTGTTTCGGCCTATTTAGTTGCCATCATCAGGTTACATCCGTCTGCTACAAGAGTTTTATACATTATGCATATCTGCGTCTAGACGTTGAGATCTCATCATCTATTGCTTTATATTGGTAACTAATATGTATTGGGAAATCTAGGAAGCCCTGGGGTGAGGTTTTATGCTCTCAGTGAGATGCCAGGTAAGCGGAGACTACAGGTGTATCATTCTCTGCTTTTGTAGCTAGGCGCTGTGCCTAGCTGCTTAGCTAATAAGACTTCCACAGTTGTGTTTGACTATTTTATCCTATTTTATATGATTGTGGTACACAATGGAGACGCCCCAACTTAAAATAATAAAAAAACTGCTTTAGCTGCCTGTTTGTACCAACATCTGTCACAGCGAAGCTTGTAGCTTAATGGCATCTGATGTTCATATTGGAAAACGAGGGATGTTTAAAGCCCCTCCCTTTCTACAAGCGCTATTGTCTCATGAAAATGTATCACAGAATATGCAAACTTCGGAAAGAAAATTAATTTTTCTTTCATTCAGCAACTAAACTCGCAGCCCTCAGAGCCTCAGTTCACATTTCTCCGAGTCGTTAATATCGTTGAAACAGATGTGAAGATTTCAAGGAAAAACAAACCTGTGTCTCGACAGAGAAAAAGCACTATGAGTTCAAGGACAAACGAAACGGTAGAAATTAATCTCTTTCCCCACATAAGCAACTGTGAAAAAGTAAATACTGATAAGAGACAAATGATAATGTAAGGAAAAAGAGGAAAGTCACAAATTTCGAAAGTCAGGCTGTTTTCGTATATGAAAACAACTTCAGGTGCTCGGTATAATTCAACAAATCAAAATCGGACACAACCAGCTAGATAAGACAAGAAATAAAATAAGGTAGAGAGTCAGAATAAGTCAAGTAAATACAAGTAATTTTAAACAATAATATTATTAAAAGGGGGCGGGAACACTGACTACTAAATTATACATTCAAACCTTAACATCTTCAGACATGTTGGTTTCAAAACAAGAAATCTTCAGCTTTGGGACGCCAACACAACAGCCTTCATTAATTATATGAAGACGACTGAAATGCACATTAATGAACGTCAAGGTCCCTTTGCTTATTAAGAAAATGAAGTGTGCATACGCCTACAAATACATCTTTCTACCAACACGGCGAGTACATCAAATAATTTTTCTGTTCTACTGAATATTCTTTCTTCATGAAGATAGCAGAGTCTAAATTTAAAGGTCTCACG
>Ga0131853_10024079_pt1 | contig 10989 bp, 6 predicted proteins | sample TergutLab28metaG_FD_92764 | JGI IMG/M metagenome (GOLD analysis project Ga0131853, IMG submission 92764) | Labiotermes labralis P1 segment gut microbial communities from Petit-Saut dam, French Guiana - Lab288 P1 (version 2) (version 2) | ecosystem: Host-associated > Arthropoda: Insects >...
AGGGTAGAGATAGGTGGCGGACGCTTGTGAGTGCGGTAATGAACCTTCGGGTTCCGTGAAATGCGGGGAATTTCTTGATTAGCTGCAAACCAGTTAGCTTCTCAAGAAGGACTCTGCACCATGCAGTAAGTAAACCTACAAATTATTTTTTTCTCTAATTCTCAATAAACGTTGGATGCCCTTGCACCTACTCTTTTAAGTGTCGCTACAGCCAAACTCGGGCCTAGGCCGCTCCATTATGATATGTCTAGATCAAACGCAGACACACGCGCTCGCGAGCGCACACGCGCGCACGATAGGACTCCTTTCAACGAGTGACCAGTTGGTCGGAGGGTCCGCTACCTGCACCAACACACAATAAACACAAGAGACGAACATCCGTGCAATCAGCATGATTCGAACCCACGATCCCAGCAATCAAGTAGCCTCAGACCTAAGCCTTAGACCGCAAGGTCACCGAGAACAACCACTGACACTTATAATTCAAGTTAATTTCAATTTAACAAATATGTTTCTCAACATTTGTGTCTTAGAATGAAATCTGAGTGTTCCAACATCCCTGCAGCAGGTACAGTGCCAGGAGGGTTACCTTAAAAATTTCGAAACGGACGTCGGAATAGGCAGGGTACATTGTCCTTAACCAACGAGAAATGGTGTGAAAAAATCGAACTTAAGGAATCAGAATACGGAAGTGGAATATTTTTGCAATTTGCTTGTGGTTTTGGAAGCGTAATGTTTATGTGTACTAATTTTACACTCAACCGCCCCCCCCCCCCCAAAAAAAGGAGAAGAAAGCCACGTGGTGGACGTTACGTCAGCTTCAACTTCGCTCGTTATCTATCCGTCTTTCAGAGTATATAGCAAAGAAGCGAGTTGATGCTCCTGCTCCTGACGACGTGCGGTATGCTGATTTCTTTTTGTGCCTTCCAAGTCATCAGCACCACAACAGTGCAGCCAGAACGGTTGGTTGTATTGCAGCGCTGCCGATTCCTTCGCGTTAAAGTTTGCCATCATGGCGCCTTTCCTTCCTACACACTCTTTCTCTTATTTCTTATATTTCTTTCTTCCATACAGAAAAAAAAACTTATTTTTGTCAAAAGGAAAAATGGGTAGGAAAAAAGTGCAAACATGTAGAGTCGCTTAATAGTACAGACATTGTTCGGGCAGCGATATATTTGCTGCGAAGCACACTGGCGTTTTATATTTGCTAAATGGGCTTTTATGTGGAAATTCTTTAAACATAATTTAGAATTGGTGATCTCTCTCAATTACGCCGTTTAGAAATCGCTGTACTACATAATGAGAAGCGTAATGATCAGTACTGCTCAACCAATATTGTTCAGGTGATCAAATCGAGAAGAATGAGATGGGCGGGGCATGTAATGCTTATGGAGGGGAAGAGAGGCGTATACACGGTTTTGGTGGGGACACCTGAGTGAATGAGACCCACTAGACCCAGGCATAGATGGGAGGATAATATTAAGATGGATCTTCTGGAAGTGAGATGTAGGGGTATGGACTGGATCGAGCAGCCTCAGGATAGGGACAGGTGGCTGCAACTTATGACTGCGGTAATGAACCTTCGGGTTCCATAAACTGCGGGGAACTACTTGACTGGCTGAAAACCTGTGAGCTTCTCAAGAAGGACTCTGCTCCAAGGAGAAAGTAAGAAGGCGCTGTAATGTCGTACCTTCTTTAATGAAGAGTCCGTACGCAATGTTCAGTACCGTATCGACACCTTGTCCCACAAATTTAGAATATGTGGAATTTTGTTTATTTCGAAATTTAAAGAAAATTATTTCTGTATTTACATGAAAATCGTGAAGTTTGCAGCAAAAATGTATTGAGCATAAAATATATGATACATTTTTCTCCGCAGATTTCATAATATGCCCATTTTTTTTTTCGATTTGAAACATATTTCAGTTTGCTGACATTTTCTATCATAACTTGTTGCTATTAACTTTCATGCAAGCCCGTGTGGCGTGGCTTGAATTGTTACTTTCTCATAGAAGGACGGACGGACGGACGGACAAGTTGTTGGTCGGATATAACGAAGTTAATCGCGCTTGTTTTTGCGACTTTTATTTGTGAAACCATCAAAACAGCAGCAAAATAAAGTTCTACTTATTCTCCACTTTTCACCAATCCTTCAAATTTTTATGATTTGTTTTTGTAATTTCTTGGTGCATGTTTTATGAATACGTAATGAAAGTGTAACTAACGAACGAAATAAATAAATGTAGAGAGGAACTTTCTTCTCCAGTAGCTAATATTGTAGGTTTGTAGATTGGCACCATTTCGAAGGAAGACGCTAATTAAAATTTCAGTTTGGTATCTGTCTGAACATTTTACCATCAACGTGCAAACACAAGCAGAATGTCACTGAGGAGAAGATATTTTGCCAGACTGAACGGGATTCTGTGGGACGTCATGCGACGCCTTTTGGTGAAGTGTATTGAAAAGTTCAGAGAGTTTGGGTCAATAGGTTGTAACTGTTCCTCAGATGTGCGCATAAATCATTTTTCCTTGCAGTTCTTCTTACACTACTGACCTCAATGTTGAATTATTTTTCATACAGTCCTATATTTTAGACGGCGCAAGCAGTTTGTGAAAGCAAATAGAAGTTGAATTCCATTCATGTCTCAACACAATAATCAGCTATTACACGTAAATGCTTTTATAACACACGGCTTTAAAATATTTCTGTCCCGTTTTTAAACAGTAGCTAAACGCAGGATTGGGATCTTTCCTCTCACAAACCTACCACTGTTGTTCTGGCAACAAAGAGACATGTTGTAACACAGAGATACTAGCCTAACGTCTAAAGTAACCCTCTGTCGTAAGGGTGGATAGAAACGCGCATGATAGTAAGAGAATAGCCTGACGTCTAACGTAAGTCCCTCTCTTACGACAACACATTTGTAGGCTTCTAACACGAAAGGTCCCCAAACTGTTAGAAAAGACTTCGGATATTGATTAACTTTAAATTTTGCATTACAGAGAAATTTGTTTCCACAGTCATTTTATGAAAAACGAACTAAATTCGGTTAATATTCGTGTTTAATAAGCAAATTTCTTGAGCTTTTATTTCGTTCTAAACAACGCGTGTATTGGGGTATTTGAGAATATTAAATGCACAGTAATTTGAATGTGTATGTCTATAAAACTTAGCGTCAGAGAACAAAATATTTCTGTTTATTGAAACAAAAGTAATAAATAAGTGTTTGAGGAATTTACGTGGTTAGTTTTTGTCGTTTGAGTGCGATATTTGTATCCATTTGAATTTTATGGAAATTCTGATACAAGAAATTTGGATTATATGGTCTGTTTGTATTGTGAATGAGGGGGAGAGATGCACGTGTGTTGGGATTACATGAAGTCTATGAATAATGCTTACGCACTTCTCATAAGAATGTTTAGAAAAGTGTTCTCTTGTTTATTTACAGAGGTAAGAGTAATAATAACGTGTTTACAGTGTTTCTTTTTTCAGTTTCATGTATGTAAGGTGTTCTGTAACACGAGCATTGTGGCTTTGTCCGGCGTGGAATTTAGCTCTTCTTTCTTGTATATATGTTTGCAGCTTACCGCCTTTATGTAAGGTTGGTCTGATCTTGCATGTGGGTAGCAAAGTGAGTGCTTGATCTTCTTTTGTGGCGAATACATTTGGTTGTCGAACCTTTCATTTATTGACTTTCCTTTCTTTCTATATTACCATTTCCGAACTCTTGTCTTCTCCGTCTTGAAATATCCAGGGATAAACAAGGGAAAAAGTAGGATACTGTCATATCTGACAAATATTGCGAGGCTGGCCAAAAAGAAATCTGTCTGAGGTGGTAATATATCCTGAAGCATGAAAGCAAATTGTTTCATAGCAGGGAGTAACAGTATGAGAAGAATGCATTCTGGTTAATTGTATCTATATAACTAATTGAAGGCAGAAACTCAGAACTTGTTCCAACTCTTTGGAAGTGTTCAGAGAGTTTTACAGATATACATGAAACTTCCTCCCACGTTCTCAGTATAAATTAAATAACCAAGCAACCAACCAAACAAACAACCAACCGACCAATCAACCAACAAACCAATCATTCATTCAACCAACTAACCAACCAGCCGACCAACCAACCTACCAAACAAGTAGCAAGTGACCAACTAACTAACTAACCTACTTGCTTATCTAACTACATACTTACTTAACTTACTAACAAACTAACCTACTTGCTTATCTAACTACATATTTACTTAACTTACTAACAAAGTAACCAACTAACAAACTAATTTGTCTTCCGTGCTTCCGAATGTTACTGACCATGTTCACACTGTCAGTTAGGTGATTAAAACCCACAACGTCACAAACTACTTTTCTGCGATCTGTTTTAATATTGTCGTCACATCCACGTTTACATTTCAAAGTAGTCACCCTCCAGATTTTGCATCTGAGTGCTGTATGAATTTCCCTTCTCTCTTGTTCATACTACGTGTCTGTCATAACTCATTCGTCATTTAATTGCCCTAATAATACTTGGTGCAGCCGCGCGGTCTAAGGCGTAAGTCTGTGGCCGCGCGCCTGCTGAGATCGTGGGTTCGAATCCCACCGGGGGCATGGATGTTTGTCTGTTTTGGTGTTGTGTATTGTCAGGTAGAGGTCACTGCGACGAGCTGATCACTCGTCCAGAGGAGTTCTACCGACTGCGATGCGTCGTTACTGTGATCAAGAAACCTCCATAATGAGGAGGTCATGGCCCGCATTGAGCCGAAGAGAGAGAAACTTGGTGCAGTACGGTAACTGGCCAATTACGTGGATCATTGCTCCCGTTAAGAAGCTAATACTTGCCCAGCTAGTCAAACCTTTTCCCTACTTTATGGAAACCGAAAGTTTACTTCCTTATTCACAATAAAGTCCTCTGATTGCGATTCAATTTACATGAATTCAGTACACATCTTCTTATTCTATTCCTTTTAATGCTCATTTCAGTATTGTCTTTTCATCTACTACCAGCGTATACACCTTGTTTCTTTCCTTCAGATTTCTCCACCAAAACTCAATGTGAATCTCTGTTCTCCCGTTACATGCCGTATTGGCTGCCCATCTCATCTTCTTTTTTCGATTACCACAATGATATCTGGTAAACAGAACAAACTCGGAAGTAGATATCTCCAGACTCCCAATCGCCTCATTCCTCTCAGTTCTAAATACCGTCCTCAGCTCTCTATTCTAGAACATTTTCAGTCTGTGTTCTTCCTCTTGACTCGGGAGATAAAGAACTATGAAGTAAGACAGATCGATACAAAACAAAAGACAAAAGGACAGCTACAATTATGGGTTTGAAATTTCTTACGTACACGTCAGGACGTTCGTTTATAGCAACCGGACAGACAAGAATTTGTGAACAGCGTGGTAGCCTCATTCCAGGCAACTTAAAAATTCGTAATAATTTCTTCGCGAAAGTCGCTTTGTTCTTTTAATGCCGTTGTCAAATTTCCAAACTCTGCCACACTTCGAAATTATTTAGTACTTTTGTTAGGACTGTAGTTCACGAAGCTTCTTCCGCTACACACTTGGAGACACTCTGTTTGGTTGATTGTCCTTTGGTTGCATTCCTAAGGAAGGATGAATTCTAATTTATCAATCAGATATCAAATTCTGAACTCGGAACAGCTCATTCTTCACCCGTTACTTACTTCAGTAACGTGCCATGTGTCCGTGACGTGACATCCGTAATAGGAACTTGTTAATTCAGAACCAACACACGAGTGTCTGGAGCAGTATTCCCCTGTACAATGTAGTGAGAGGGACATCTGACAAGTCTGAGCTGGGATCACATGCCTTTGAGGAAGGACATAAGATCGGTTGTTCTAATACAACCGTATTATATTTTGAGCCTAACTCCATATGTAGGAAATGTAAGAGGCAACACATATGTTGTGTGCTAACAAACTTATCAGTTAGCGTTGTAAGGACACACATATAGCCTATTTGATTTTCTTTAATAGATAACTGCAGAAGTGAGTGAGATTTTCATTAATGAAACATTTGAATGTCTTGCGCTCTCTAAAAGTTCCTTAGATACTCCAGTAGCGGTAGCTGATTGCACTGTTACTGTCTGACACCACGTTTTAGTGAAATTGTTTTATTTTTTGCTGTTTTAGGTGACGTGGTTTTTAGTTTTAATAAGGGGGAAATATTTGTGATTTTATTTTATTACAATTTTGAATTGAGAATTTTATAAACTCTTTTATTTTGGGAATTTGGATAATTTGTCTCCTTCACAATCAATTGTATGCTGGGCGCTTCTAGACTGTCAAATTTTTAATAAGTTTTAGGGGTTCGCCTGAGGACAAAAGCGGTGCGCTTTACGGAGTATATTTTATTAGCAGTGTTGATGAACTAATGGTGAGTTAATTTCAGTCTTAAAACACAACTATAATTGTTATACTAGGCGATGGAATTTATTAACAAAGTAAATAACTACATGTTTCGGCCTAAAACGGCCATCTTCAGGTTATCACAATTACCATTTTGCTCAAACAGTTTCATACATATGTCTATATTGCATAGTGATGTTGAGATCTCATCATCCTATTATGTGTTACAAGTAAATTTATCCAGTGGGATGTCTAGTGGGTCAATGAATGGTGGGGTGTGTGGATCTCTCCTAATACATACCGAACCAAAGAGATGCACACACCACCATTCATTGACGCACTAGACATCCCACTAGATAAATTTACTTGTAACACCTAATACGATGATGAGATCTCAACATCACTATGCAGTATAGACATATATATGACACTCTTTGAGCAAAATGGTAATTGTGATAACTTGAAGATGGCCGCTTTAGGCCGAAACATGTAGTTATTTACTTTGCTAATAAATGCCATCACCTAGCATAACAATTATAGTTGTGTTTTCAGACTGAAATTAACTCACCATTAGTTCATCAACACACAACGGGGATGACAAACCCTTGAAGTGTTGATGAAAATAGTACAAAATCATATCAGTGACATTTCGCATGTAACAAAGTTGCGATTTGATACGTAGTGTTCACAGGCTCATTTCGATGCAAGACAATTCTTTATGTAAGAAGGTTTTTGATGTTTCACTTCTTACTGATACATAAGTGTACTTAGAAAATATTTTTCCGAAAAGTTTTATTTCTGACCGTTTTCGTTTGCTGTTTAGAACTTTAAAATGCTGGCTGTTGTAAAAAGTGATTAAATTTCAGAGAATGGCTTCTATCTTCAGAAGCTGGAATCCTTCAGAATTAATTTTTATGGGCCTGGGTGTCTTGTCCTCTTTCTTAAAGGAGGGAAGCTGTTAAATTAAACTGCATGTTTTATAGCATCAGAACCTCAGACTAGCGACGGTGTGTGGCCTTTACTGCTTTTTTCGTCTTACGTAATTAATAATGGAATGGTCCTTGGTATCGGTGCTGAAATGATTCATTCAGTAATTCCAGACCATTTCACATTGTAATGCTCATAAAGAATGAATTTCAGGTCTAGTCTTATTTAATGGGCAGTTAATTTCACTGCCATGGGTTATAAAATTTTCACGCAGAGCTGAAAGTTTGATTCAGGAATGACAGTTTGTGTGGAGTGTAACCTAGGGACGACCTAGAATGTAACGAATTTGCTGCAGTAAGAGATGACTTAACAGACTTTTAGAAACATGTAAATGTGTTATAAAGTTTGATAGAACTCTTGGGCACCTCTCTCTGTTTTACGTTAAACATTTACATGTACAGTGTAATGAAGAAGTCGAAAATAGATTTCTTTTGAATCACTTTATTAATATCTGGGGGCTAATTCATACATACGGGAGTGTAATCGGACTGCGTTTTATCAAACGGTGGCCTTCGTGAATCTCCGCGTGGCAGCCGGAAAAATTCGAACAGCTTCGAGGCAGACTATGTCTCCCATAAAAGATTCTCCCTCCTTCAAAAGACGACCGTATTTTAATTCACACATACAATACTGGCCTTTTGTGGCCTTGAGATAATTTCGAAGATGTTCTCGGCGGCACGGTCTAGGGACGAGTCCGGTAAACCAAACACGTTCTTACAGTGTAATTCAAAGGTAAAGAACACAATCAGTACAGGACGCACACCAGCAAAGGAGCACAGGTACAACCTATACAGCTACACACATACTGCTGCAGTACCATATATATTAAGCATAGAAGCATTAGCAACTTCAAAATAAGGCAAAACAAAACTCCCTGAAGATGGTGTTGACAGACTGAAACATATAGGAGTTGTAGGAAGTATCTTAACCAAGTGACGTGTTTTAATGTGTAAATAAGACTTTAGAATCACATATTGGTGCAATTAGTTGGTTATATTTTAATAAAATAGTAAAGGACACGTTTAAAACTTTGAATGACTCAACACTGTAACGGTACATTGCAGATCAGTCCTGTAGGTGTGAATTATCCAAAAGTGTCCTAGTCATAGACTCCGTTAAGCCAGACCTATTTCGAAAATAAGACATTTGTGGTTATCATGATGATTATGATGTAGGTTGTTATATTCTTCTTATGACGTCGTATGGCTTTTTGTTTTCAACGTTTCTCTCTTTCTTCTCTTCTTTCTCTGTCATAAAAAAGGTGCAGAATTTTCCTCAGTTTTCAGTAACTGCAGGAAACACTACATGGTCTCACTACGGCAGCAATCCCCACATGTACCTCACTTACGTTTGTCCAGTAACTAGCCCTCAGCTCTCTTGACCGCTGTATTCCTAGTTGCTATGTTTGATAATGTAATGAAAGTCCTTTGTTTGGGGTGTGAGATGTAAATGGTCTTTTAAGTGGTTTTCTCTCGAAAGTAACTGAGATAAAGACTACATGCTACATAAAACTAGAAGTAAATTCGTCCCTGTGCACGCCATGAAGTCATCTCATACTCCACATTAGATGGGGTGAATAATCAGCTCTACGCTTTCAGCTCTCCCTCAGGAAAATACCTTCCGGCTCCCATTGAATAGTGCAGGCCTGAACGTTTTGGAGAAGAGAAGAAATTGTTGCCCCTGCCGGGAAATGAAAGACGATACTTCCGTCGTCCAGCCTGTCGTGCGTGAAAAATATAATGTAAATATTTTTTGAGGATAGTGAGAAGGATTCCTTACTTTGTGCCAGTTGAACGGTTGTACGAGCGTACATGATTTGTTCAAAGTGATCTTAAATAGCAACGTACCTCCTCTGTCGTCCGGCGTAGTCCTGGCTGCAGTAATGTGCAGCTCTTTGTACAAGATGTCCGTAGCTGCCATACTTTAAAGTATTTCATTATCTGAACTTTCCTGAGGTAAATATGTGGTGAAATTGCAGCATTTTCACGACTATGAGGGACAGTGGCTTTCCATTAAGACTGAAAGTGATGCTGAATTGCGAAAGGAGTGTATCAAAAAGTTACAACTTGAGACCTTTCTTCTGAAAATTTGTAGCTTCCTTTCGCAATAAATATATCACATTAAGTGCTTATTTAAGTGTCATGTAAATAGCAAAATATCTAAGTTGGCTGAACCGGGGTAGCGTAGTCTGTCCGGTGTTCAAATTCTGGTAGGGGAAAGAGAGTTTTCTCTTCTTCAAAAACGTCCACACTGGCAGTGGAGCTCGCTCAGGCTCCTATTCAAAGGGTGCTGGAGAACTTCCGCGGGGTTAAATCGGCCGGGGTGTGAATTTAACCACTGACATTCATCTAATGCCTCATGGCGTGAACAGGGAAAGCTTTATGTTAAGCAGTCAAGTGTGAGGTCTCGTGCATGGTCTGGAATCGGACATGTAATGTCCCCAGCAGACGTTAATGCCTCCTATAAGTTAGGCATGAACTAAGCAGTTACCATGTCATTATAATTTCCAGTGACTGCATTTAATTTAATGAAGACCTGAGAATATATATGAATATTGTTACCTGAAATAGATAATAAATAGTAATCTCGAATTCCACTATAAGTAACGTGGTAACTGCTGACATTTGTCGTTCTGGTATCGGGTATGCAGGTCTATAACTGCTTGAGTGTTTCGAAATATCGGGAATTATTAATTAGTCGACATATTATAATATTCCAGAAGACTTGAATCCTCCGTGGTTGCCATATTGTGTCGACGAAAGAATGAAAACGGGTGGTAGAATTTGAAGTCTTCCGCGTTCCTTCCCACTCCACCTACATACACTGTATCACTGCTGAAGCCCTTCCTTGCTGAGCAACAGAACATAGCACAAACGGAGAACAAAAGGAGAAACAGAGACCGGGAAAGCAATAGATGCCGGTAGGAGGAGAGTAAGAAAGAGTGTGACAAGGCATGCTGAGGGAAGGTAAGCTCTAGGCTGCCTGTCTGCAAATGGTGTAAAGGTAAAGCAGTCCCATTACAGGCCTGGAGAGGCCCAGAGGGTTCCAGGAAATTAAGGTTCCCAGATTTCATGACAACGGCACAGGATGGTGGTAGGTTGTCAGCCTTACGCACCTGTCGCCTTTACCCCCAGGAAATGCTCCTGGTACTAATTTCTGTTAGAGGCTGCGATCGGAAGGATGTTATTTCAATGAAAAATTCCAGTGACACCAGCTGGGATCGAACCAGCGACCTTCCGATTTGTAGCACAGCACCTTAACCACTGTACTACCGCTGTCCCCCCTCCAAATGATGGAAATAGTTTATTTCGGCAAATATTCACATAGTGTGATGAACAGTAATACAAAATTTCCTGCAAGGCAATGCATTCTGGCTGTGGCTTAGAATTGCGCACGCGTGCGTCCTTGTGTGTGTGTGTGTGTGTGTGTGTGTGGTGTGGTGTGGTGTGTGTGTGTGTGTGGTGTGGTGTGTGTGTGTGGTGTGTGTGTGTATGTGTGTATGTGGTGTGTGTGTGTATGTGTGTGTGTGTGCATGTGGTGTGTGTGTATGTGTGTGTGTGTGTGTGGTGTGTGTGTGTGTGGTGGGTGGGTGTGTGGGGTGTGTGTGTGTGTGTGTGGGTGGGGTGGGTGGGG
>Ga0131853_10024080_pt1 | contig 10989 bp, 7 predicted proteins | sample TergutLab28metaG_FD_92764 | JGI IMG/M metagenome (GOLD analysis project Ga0131853, IMG submission 92764) | Labiotermes labralis P1 segment gut microbial communities from Petit-Saut dam, French Guiana - Lab288 P1 (version 2) (version 2) | ecosystem: Host-associated > Arthropoda: Insects >...
AGCTCCCTCGGGTTATTTTCTATTCCGAGTTATGAAAAAATTTCTTCGGGGTAAACGATTTTCAAGCGATGAAGAAGTCAAGGAGGCAGTCACGACCTGGTTTGAAGAGCAGTCAAAAGATTTTTTTTGCCAGGGGGATAAAGTCGTTGCAGCAAGAGTCGGCGAAGTGTATTGAGTTATTAGAGGACTACATTGAAAAATAAAAAAATATTTTTTTGTGATAAGTTGTTTCTTTCTTACTCAGTTAGATAAATTATTGAACACCCCTCGTACATAGTTAAAATCATAACTATTATTAAATATACCACTACTTTACTATGTAACATTTTACATCAGCTGCGTTGTGCTTGCACTGCACCAGCTAACCTATGGTATGAGATGCATAGAGTCTGATTTTTCTTTTAAATCTGCCGCGTTGATAATCAACTCTGAATTTCATCCCCTGCCTGTTGCTGATTCAAACCGCTATTTTTGTTGTATCACTATCATTTTATCACGATATCGTGTGTCTTAACAAGGACATGATATTTTTGTTGTATCACTTATTTTAATATCCCTTTCATTTGAAGTGTGGGCTGCTTGCTCCTGTTCTCAGTGTTAGTCTACTTTGCAAATTGCGTTTAAGCTTACCTGTGTCACAGAGATTCACAAAAAAACAGAAGAAAGTATTATGCTTTTTTTTATAGAAAAGTTAAAAAATTGCAAACCTTAGTTCTACAACTTTCTCTCTTTCAAACTCACAGACAATAAAAATTATTGGAGGATTCTTGTATTCTTTCTCCTTTGATTTTGAAAGACACAGGCACTTGCTGAATGGCTTCCTCTTAGAGCAAGCTTTACTTTTGCCACGGTCCCAGTGTCCACTATTCAAGCGAAGAAAACACAAGAGCTACCAGCACCTCAGTTAGCGACAATTTATAAGAAGACTCTCCCTAAAAATAATATATCCTCGTTGCCCTACAAGGGTCACAAAAGGAGGAAGTTAGCGAAACATATTTTACGCAGGAATTAAAGAAATCAGTGGACCGGAATAGTGTAGTAGGTATAGATATTTGCTATGGGCTGGACGGTCCGAGGATCGAATCCTGGTTGGAGTGAGATTTTTCGCACCTGTCCAGACCGGCCCTCGGGCCATTATACCGTCCTGTAAGATGGCCACTGGGTCTCTTTCAAGGGAGTAAAACGACCAGGTTGTGACACTGACCACCAACCCCCATCTAGAGCAGAGTTTAAAGAAACGGTAGAGTCTTACCTCAGTTACTTCAGTGAGCCTACATGACTTATTCTAGGGTGAACTTTACATTTACTGCAGAAGAACATTTAGCTTGAAAATGTGAAGGAAAAAACAATTTGAAAGATCTACGCGTAGAATGGAGGAAAATATGATTGAGGACGGCGACCAGTGGTGGGCTGTTTTGTATAAAGCGAGGAAAATTCAGATTCCATAAGAGACGGGCAGTTCATTGAACAGCTGGCCTACTATTAGCTTGTATAGGAGGACTGGGTACCATACAGTAGCTGATTAGCGGTTCGAAACAACAGTTTATAATTCATATCACCACAAAAATCATAAGGACTGTCAAGTAAATTCACAACATAAAGAAGACTGGATAATTTAAGATCAAGGGCGACTGTGTTAATACCGCAGTGCCCAGTTACTAATTAGCAATTAGCACCTACTCCGAGCTACAGCAAGCCCCGGAAGGAAGCGTCACAAATAAATCACTTTTAATTAAAACTGTGAATGAAGCTTAGTTTTAATCCCATTGCAAATAAGATATAATATGTAGATTTCAACATTGAGTTGTCTGCGCTGCACCAAGGACCAAGTCGGATAATTGTAATTGTTCAGTTTTTTCAAACAGATTTATTGGACAGGAAGTATATACAGTATGTACAGTATATGCAGTATGTACAGTATACAAAATATGTACAGTATATACAGTATGTACAGTATATACAGTATGTACAGTATACACAGTATGTACAGTATATACAGTATGTACAGTATATACAGTATGTACAGTATATACTGTATATACAAGGACAAGTTACAAAATTGTTCCCTTAACCAATCTGAATAAATATTTATACTATGATACTAGCGAAACGGAAGAAAATAGAAATATAAGTGCCAATAAGAGCAGTGAAAAATTATAAAAAAAAACACTGCGGCTTCCGGTATGCTTCGTACGTTTATGTTTATATTTATTCGTTCAGTATGTTCTTCTATCCTACATGAAGAAAACATCTCGTGAAATAATCTCACTTAATCTGGTATGTGTGATATCACGTATGGAATTCAATTTTTGTAACAATCGCCCGAACTTTACAAAATAATGTGTAGATGGCAGTCTACAGACTTGTGACACAAGAGCCAATTTAACGTTGGCTATTAACACCATGTAGGGTAATTGATTTCAGAAATATATGCAATTTTAAGCAATTTTTTCAGAATGTATAACAACCATCTTGAGAAGGAGTTACATTTTAATTTAACGTATTCTGTACCACGACACTAGGATTATAACATTTTGCATGCCAAAAAATATAAAAAAAACAAACCATGTATGAGACAGTGTTTGTGTATATAGAATTAAAGATATGGCTATAATGGGAAAATATCAGGGGTTATAGGTGCTATTTTTAAAGCAGGCACAGTCTAAAAGTATTTAATATACGTTTTGAAAAGGGAAACATTTATAAAGAGCATAACAATAATAGGCCTAATTTGTAGTACATTTATAATTTCAAGCGATGTTCTCCACTTAAACTTACGGCAACTTCACAACAAAACAGCAATACAATGCAATACCTAACTTATATATTTTTACGTAACAAAATTACCCTTCTTAGAATTAAAAAAAGTTGGTACTCTAAAACCATTCCGATGTTCAGAAATGTATAAACGGATGTTTCGAACTATTTCTGGATCTACACACATCTCTTCATTCTTTTTGACTACATAATTTTCCCAATTTTGGTAGTCTATCGTGCAAACTGTTTTCAGTTTAACCTACACGCTACTTTTTCACCATACAGTGTGCAGTAAACGAATTATTATTGTGTCCATTAAGGTATTCCTAGCAAAGAATTCTCTTCTGCAAAGCTTCTCCTTTCTTTATTTATTTCGGGTTTTAGTCGTTTCGCAAAATTGCGAAAAGTGGCTATTAGCTTTGTCATGGCCGTCTGATCTCTCGGAACAACTCGACTCCAATGGACGGATTTTAATGAATTTTCGTATTAGAGTATTTTTTTTTCGAAAAAATCTGTCACGAGAATTCAAGTTTCATTACAATAGGACAAAATAACAGGTACTTCACATGAAGACCAAGATACACTTTGGATCGTATGTCGCTCAGTTCTTCTTGGAACGAAAAATGTTTCACACAAAATTTGTGGAGAAAATAAAAACAAAAACTTTGTATTCTGCAACTTTATTCCGGAAATCGTGCAGTTTATGAGATAATGTGGAAAAATACCGTACAGCCGGGCAGGTCACGGATGACAATATAATACGGCGCATGCCCATTAGATGCTGAATAATTAAGGCTATAAACACACACTCAGAATACGTTATACTTTTTGCTTCCCCATGGCAACAATGGTTACGCGAACGGGCCTAGATATTACATTATACATGTCTTGTCTCGTAATGTAAACAGTAACTGAAATGGGGTTAATTGTTGCACCGTGTTAGAAATTATTATAAAATGTATCTTTTCATTTTAGTTTCTTGAAAACCTAAGTTCTGTAGGAATAGAAGTCAGGGGAACAGAAAAGTGGGGTTTATAATTAGTTCTGACCAGATTTGCTTTTTGTTTGTAAGTTAGTTATGTGTTGCAGCTTTTCAAAACACCGCAGTAGCGAAACTTGAAGTAATTTTGTTGATGAGAATTAATATCGTGTTTTGGCAGCCACATATGATTATTCTTCTCATAGTCTGTACGTTGTTGCAAACTGCATCTTGCTGTGCCCTTGTCTCGAACGGGCATTTTCATTTCCATCGTCATTTGGTATTCTTTTCTTAAGGGCCATTAACCATAGTTAATACAGCATATACCACAAGCTTCATACTGGACATGCAACTGCAGTCAGCAAATGCGTTACACAATTCGACGCTATGTAGCTTGTGGCGTCCTGGAGTCCCTGAATTCTGCGAATGATAACTTGTTGGTAATATGTTTTAGGAACGCATCTTTTCAAAGACTTATAATAAACCAATAGTAGAAGGATCAGTATAAAACCCCAGCAGTTTCAATTTAATGACTTATCTTCTATTAAGCATAAGTAAAATAATGTGGCGAAATATAGCAGATGCGAGTTCCAGCTGAAGTTGCAACTCTGCCCCTTGTAACCAGCACGTCAGTTAGTCATTCACTTCGCTATTCTTGGATTAGGAAAATTAATGATACTCTTTCTACTCGAGGGTCGCCACATCATGTCGTCATTCTATCCACGCCAAAAGATTTGAGGTCCCACCTGTGACCTGGGTTCACCACGGGTCAGTCTCAGTCCCACGAGGGTCGCACTTCCGTATTTCTCCCCTCCAATTCCTCCCCGCCCTCTCGATACAGTGAAATTCCGCAGTACTTCCCTAACTCACGGTTTCAGTTTGTCGTCTCCTAGTTCCTTTTCATTTTTTTGAGTTTCCCCGCAGTTTTCTACTACTGTGAAGCCTCTTTTCCCATGGGATGACATCAATATACTGAGTAGGCGGCATGGCCAGGCCAAACCTTGTCGCGCGGTACCGGGTGGATCGAGATCAAGACCTCCAGTGTTTTGCACATTCTGAGTTGCCGAACATGTAATAAAATTTCTGTTGTTGATGACCACATGATCTTAAAATTGTTAAAAATAAATGGCCTCCGTTAAAAACTATTCCTCTAACTATTAATATATCGCGTTTTCCAATGACGTCAGAAGGATTAACAGATTGTTTTTCTTGTTTCATTTGTTACACGTTCAAATTACGAATACCAGAAATCTTGATGTTTTTAATATTTGCACGTTGTTAAGAAACCAAATATTAAAAGAAAGCCATAAAATACATAATGATTTTTGTATTATCTTTACATAATTTACAGCTCCAAGAAGGAAAATTTTTTACAATTTATATTATAACTTCTGTCACCAAAATAATAGACCAACACTAAACTCTGTCCAGATTACATGATAACTACATTAATAAGAGCACACACACACACACACACAATATATATATATATATATATATATATATATATATATATGTCACAAGTACTGTTAAAAAATCTGGCATTCAACAAACAATAGAAAATATCAGGAAATTTGCAAATTTTGTGACATACAACAGATATACTAGCCAAGAGACACAACGAGTCACAGTGAAGGAAAACTGTCCTTAAAAGCAGCGAAAGGTCAAATTTAAAGTTTCATGAAAATCCGTACAGTGGTAGCCGGGTTATTCCATGCGGACGGACCGACGGGTGGGCAGACAGACATAACGAAGCAAATAGTCGCAATTCACAATTTGACGAACTCGCCGAAAAATATTTGTGCCATCCTCCAACTTGTGATTTTAAATTTAACCAAAATTGCAGCAATAAAAATATGCGATTCTCGATCTGTCACAACAAAATATTTGATGACAGTGAAACGTATTTCGCAAGTGTCTTTCCCAAATCGGAATTATTTTCGTGGGTTATTTATCGACACTGTCAGTGACTTAGGTTATATAGAGTCGAACGGCAGGATGATTCATGAAAGATATTTTAAGGTACATTAAAAGAACAGGCCGTGGCCTGATCCAGATACTACTGAAGAATATGCCTGGAGAAAATCATAAAGACGAAGAAAGACCAACTCAGGTTAGTCGGTAATCCGGCCGAGATTTGAACCAAGCCTCCCTATACAGATATAAAGACTTAGAGCTACATCACTCTGCTTCTTCTAAGGTAAATATTCCATATCATATTTTCTTAAAATTGATCAGAAGGCTCAGAAGTAAAATGGGCGACAGGTACACATGTTACATTGTGATTATTTATGGGTTTATGTGTCACGGGCATTTGAAAACTAGCAAGATGGGGAAAAATTCGTCAATATGGTGGCTATTTGTGCATGCGCATTTGAAATACGGGAAAGTAAATTTTGCAAAATAGCTATTAAAATTATCTTAATAGTTATACATATGAGGATGAAAAGAAATTGATCTATAACACCATTTAAATAGTTCTGGAACATGCAGCAGAATACTTTCAGCCATATTGCAAAGTACCTACCTATCTACCTGCCTAACAAATAACTAACTAACTAACTAAATAACTAACTAATTTAAGCAACCAACCAACCAACCAATTAACAAGACGGAGCAGAATCCTTCTTGAGAGTGTAACAGTTTTTAAAGCAGGTCACGTATTTCACAACAGTCCACCTCTTGTACCTATCCGAGGTACATGAATCCAGCCCACTCCCTCCCATCCTATTTATGCAAGATTTATTTTTATGTAATCGTATTTACACCCAGTTTTTTTTAACGTGGTTTCCTTCCTTCAGGTATTCCAACTACAATTTCTGTTTTCTCCTATGCGTGCTACATGCCCCGCCCGTCTGATTCTTGATTTGATTACTCGAATATTATGTGGTAAAGAGTTCAAACAATGAAGCTCTTCCTTAAGCACTATTTTCTGGGCAGTTGTTACTTTGTCCATTAGGCCCAAGCATCTTCCTCAACACCCAATTCTCGAACACATCCCATAATGCGAGGGATCAAGATTCATACCCTCGTGGAACAGGAAAATTACAGTTGTGTCTATTTTAAACAGGAGTATTTACGTATAAAATGGTAGGTAGGTCGACTTACAGCGGGCACATGAAGAATCTAGTCTGCTCTTAAATTCCCCGTGCATGCAATTTTGTTTGGTTACTGTAGTTCCTAGGTATTTGAATTTCCCATATTTTCGAAGGATGAATATTAGATACCTTTATACTATGGATTTCCTGCAATATACTGAAGAGACATGGAAATATGCACTTTGTTTTATAAGCATTTTATATACACCAATCGCCTTCATATCAACTAATTAAGAAAGCCTACCTTTTTCTTTGTGGTATATATGGTATGCCAAAAAATAAGCATCATTAGAGTGAACCATGAGCTGATGTGTCTCACCAGATTTCAGGTCCACTTGATTTTCTTGGACTTTTCTCATGGCATATTATAATCAAAGCTAAAAAGCAGTGATGATAAACAATCTACTTTTTTCCGACCCTTCTTAGTATAAACTTTATCAGAAAAAATTCCCTGTGCGAACCTTAATATAGTTTTCATTAAAACACGTCTAATTGACCACTACTCATGTGTATACAAAACTTATAAGAACATTAAAAACGTATGTAACGGAATTATCTTGCTGCAAATGTAAGTACTAAGATGGAATAATTGTCTTCCTTGAAGTCTAAAAATAGCTAATGTACTGCCTACATTTGATCCCATCCATCGTCTTCAGGCACCAAAGTTCATCAACAGAGTTAAATAATTGTTTGTTTAAGTATGTGTTTAATACTTCTTTAAATTGCGCTGTTTCCTTTCTAACACTGGTGTGATTAAGTGGCAAACTGTTGACAATTTTGATGCCAGCACAGAATGCACTTTTCCTACAACATGAAAGGTTTGCATTTGGGCTATGAAAATTGTGTTTATTTCTTATATTAATACTGACTACAGATGCATTTTTTTAAAAGTGTTCTTGATTATTTACAACGAAGTTCAATAATAAAAATGTATATTGTCATGGAACAGGTAAAATTCTGTAATTTCTTAAGTAGACTTTCACAAGATCACCTAGGTTTTGCATCAACCATAATTCTAAAACTTTTCTCTTGTAAAATAAATATATTTTCACTGTTCGATGAATTACAAACCAAAAATTATTTCCAACTTTATTACAGAGTAAAAATAGGGGACGAAAACTGATTTCAGACTGTTGGTAATTCAGAACATTGACCTAACTGCATAACATGCTCCACTGCACGTAGGAATTAATTGATAAATATTATTCTTTCAATTTCGCTAGTTACCAACTTATCAACAGAGAAATCTGCATTGACTGTTCCTTCTACATACTTTTCTTTATAACCGGTACTTAAGTCACAGTGTGGCAAATTATTCGTTACAAATTTTATTGCATTTATTTCATCCATATTTAGGATCAGCTTGTAAGCAGAACCCCATTTAGTCGTACGAGAACAACTATGTTGGACAATCTGTATAAATCATCAAAGATTTTACTATAAGTTATGACATTCATATCAGCACCAAACATTGCGGCTTCTGATAAGGAATTTATTCTCATGGGCAGGTTATTTATGTGAATGTATGCAAATTCCCTTGAAATAACACTTCGACAACTTCATGTTTTAATGTATTCCAGAAGTCGCATTAGATGATTTTATTCAGCTTTTTACTCTCTGTTTGTTAATTAGGACCTGAACCAATTTACACTTACTCCCAGAATTCCATCCTCTTTCAGTCCGCCTCATATCACTTTCACCATGCACATTCAGTAAGTGATAAAAGTGATTATTTCGCCTGTTTAAATGCTGTGGCAATCTGCAAACATATTTCCATTCTTACATTTTACCGATTAAGCTAAAAAAAGCATTATCTCCGAGAACTAAATCCAGGCTCATGAAAGAAGCAGTTCAATTAAAAACTCCATTTTTCAATTTCACAGGAACCTGCTATGAACTTAATGTTACAATAATCATAGAATAACTGTGTAGATTAAAAGTGTAGGCGCTAAATAATACAGAAAACATTCGGAATTAGGCGTAGATTAAACGTAAATCCGCGTTAAAGTAAGCCAAGTCCTCCTCAATTTTCTGTAAGTCTCCTTTGTGTGTATGCATTGAAATATAGTCCCCGGGCCACAATTTGAAAAGGCGTTTTGTAGAATGTCATGGAAGTTGCAAGATGTACTAATCCAATGTTACAGCTGAAAACAAGGCCCTCCAGAATACAATGACATGTGCACAAAACTTTGTTGTCTGAAATGCAGTGAGCAAGGAGTATTGACTGTCGAAGTTGCAAAGAAGGGAAATATGATCATATATAACAAATGCTGCACCATGCTAAAGAGCTAACTGAAGCATTATCCTAACGTGATCTAACGAAAACAAAGATCCTCACTAAAGTGCGTACCTAACCTCACCAAATGAATATAAACTCCATTAACGTGATCCTTTTACACACACCGGGAGAAGAGGTTCGCCTGTGTGAAGAATAAGGCAATTTCGGCCAAATCAACTACCTTCAAATTTCGGAATACAGATCTACAACCTTACTTCACCACCTGGTGTATCCAAATTTCGCACCGCTCAAGCACATTAACCTCGACCAAGGTCGGTGCTAGAAATATAACGAATCATATTCCCAGAGCAGCAACATCTAACATGCAAAAGTCACCCTTACCTTGCGTTCAGGTCTTCAACATTTTTCATCAAGTACTGAAAACAGTTTACAGCAAGCTCCACCAACCACGGATTTTATCACTACTCGTAGCTTGAAACACTTTGGCAATTAGACATTACTATTGCGAAACTTATTCACTATACACGGAGGTTAGCACGACGTTATCACTCAACATTAACCTCTTAATTAAATGTACATTACTTCAATTATTAATAAAAAAGGCACAAACGACACAGACACATAACCTATCACACGAATACAGCAAAAGGACGACGCACGGCAGTTGTGAATGATGGGGAAAAAAGAGGGAAAGTTGGGTTGCTGAAGTTGCCATACTATGCAACCGATAAGCCAAGTTATGAACACCCCCCCCCCCCCCTCCAGCGCCGTTATGCTGTGTGTGCATCAAGACGACGTAATTCTGGCTGGAGCGAATGACCTTCAGAAGTAGCATTAAGGGATACATTGCGACTATTATGTAAGACTAAAGATCAGCTGTAGTGACATACGTCCTACGCATATCTTTACAAGGACGCAAGGCTACGTGAGTGTTTTCGTATAGTGTGTAGTGACGCAAGAATGACAAAAAATCCGTGTGTATTCATTAACCTTACAGCGCGGAAGGAATCCATCTTGGGCGCCATGATTAATGTGCTTTGTGTTCCGACGAGCGTTGGAAATGTTAACACGCAAACCTCCACTTATAATTCGCTTCCTGGAGTTCCTGCTTAGAGTGTTCGAATAAGAAGGTAAGATTAAAAATCATCTTGTTGTGAACGTGCTGAAAAAATTTCATCTGTTTTATATGGATCAAATTGTATTGAGAGTGCTGCACAAACTAAAGCGACGGTAAAACACACGAAGTGCGTGAAGTTACTACATTTTCGCGCTAGAATGTTTATACGCTTTCCCAGCATATAAAAATGAATGAGGGTCTGTGTTTTAACTTAGTTGCTTTAACAAAGTGTAACAGAGTTTTGAGTTCCTTTGGTGTTTACGCTGCAAAATGAGAGCTTAATAACTTCTACATTCTCGACAAATCATAGAGATTAAGGTGGCGGAATATAGGACATATAAGGGGGGAAAGAAAAATATGTACAGTTTTGTTTTAGAAACTGAGTACAAGATGCTGCCTTCAGTTCCTAGGTGTACATTAAAGGATAATATAAATTGTATGTCACAGAAATACGATACTTGGATGTGGGTGAGACTGGCTCAGTGCTCAGTGTACTGCTTGTCGACGTGACCTTAAAAGTATTGTAATGAATTTTTTTGTCACAGACAGGAGGTTCTTGACTAACTGAGCAGCTATTAGCTTCTCTAGAAGGACTGAGAGTGTAGGGTCAGGCGATCAAAAACCTTGTACATTGCAGTTGAACACACACAGTGTGGCCAGTCTTGAGTAAGAGCCACTGGCGTGAAAAATACAATCTCAGCACTTCTGAAGAGTTTCACTTACGTTGTGTTATCACTAGATATGCTGTGTACATGCATACCTACATACATACATTCCATGCATCCGTGTGTCATAAAGA
>Ga0131853_10024083_pt1 | contig 10989 bp, 9 predicted proteins | sample TergutLab28metaG_FD_92764 | JGI IMG/M metagenome (GOLD analysis project Ga0131853, IMG submission 92764) | Labiotermes labralis P1 segment gut microbial communities from Petit-Saut dam, French Guiana - Lab288 P1 (version 2) (version 2) | ecosystem: Host-associated > Arthropoda: Insects >...
ACCCTCCGGGAAGGCATCTAGGGGGAACAGGGGTATAACTCCTCTGATTCTTACAGGGGCGCCCCGGGGGGGGGTTCACCCCCCCCCCCCCCGAAATTCCGAAGGCCCTCCAAAATCGTGCCAAACTCAACCCGATTGTGAAAACTGTTAAGAATTGCTAAATTTAGGACGCCAACACTCCAAGATGTTCGGAAAAAAGGCAGTAAAATTCTAAAACTACCTAGGTTCGCAATTGTTTTACATTAGCAATAACAAATAAATTGGTTGTTATCATAAATAGTCTTAAAGTACCAAAACTAAGAAAATTTTACAATATGAAATGAAATTTCTTGTACCAAATTACAGCTGGCTCCAGAACTCCTGACTAGGGAGCTACCGCCCCCAGATCCCAGTTCTCTCTGTCCTCCGTCCTCAACTGAATTTGTTGAACCCCCCCTCCCTCCGAACAAAATTCCTGGGTACGCCACTGGATTCTTAACTGCGGTGCTGTACAAGTTGGAGGTCAGTGTTCGGCTTGACAATCCGTCCGTTTCAGCCTAGCGAAGGATCCCCAGTGCCCATTTAAAAGTACGCTGGATGGGCGCCAGAGGCGTTCAGGACAATTGGTCATAGAGAAGGTCATGTCGCCATACCGTAACACTGTCCGGCTTATCGATTCAAATATAACCAATAATTTGTGACGCAAAATTGGAAACCCCTCAGTCTGTGTTTTTCTTTGTTCAAAAGAGCTCGTGCTACATACACACACACACACACACACACACACACACACACACACACACATATATATATATATATATATATATATATACACGAGGGTGATCCTAGTAATTAACCAACTTCATGCACAAAATCTTATTTTATAATAAGTTTATTATATGCCTCTACATGTTTCGAGCACTACTGTGCTCATCATCAGGAGGTCGAAACTGTATTATACAGCATCTGATATCGTCACACCTGTAGGTGGCCGTCCGGTGCACAGTTTGAGAGGGGACGGCCACCTACAGGTGTGACGATACCAGATGCTGTATAATACAGTTTTGACCTCCTGATGATGAGCACAGTATTGCTCGAAACATGTAGAGGCATTTAATATACTTATTATAAAACAAGATTCTGTGCATCAAGTTGGTTAATTACTAGGATTATACTGAGATGCACGGTCAGCAAAACATAAAAAAATACACGAGGGTGAGTCACATGAAAACCTTAAATATGATTTATCTCGTAATTTATTGAACACAAAAGGTACACAATGATTTTATTTTTCTATGTAGTGTCGTACTGCCACCTGTCGGCCACTCCTCAAACCATGAGTGTCACTGTTGAAACCTACAGACAATCGAGCTCTGGTTCGAATTTTTATCTCACTTTTCAGGTTTTCGTTTGACTCTCCCTCGTACATAACTTATTCCTACGAACCTCACTAGGATCTCTTAGACCTAATCTTTGTTTCAAAATTAGTCTCCTGCCACGTATCATTAGCGACAAGCAGTACACATCTATCAGTCTCAACAATGAAGCGTTCCATGTCAGTATCACAACAGAAGGCAAGCAGCGGAATTAAGAAATTACATCTCACATGTATAATTTAACGATAAGTGGCTATGGCCACTGCACAAATTGGTAAAGAGTTCCAAGCAAATTTATTGTGTTGTGTGACCGTGCATCCTTGATATAATGATTTTGGCTGGTGTTCTGTTGAAATTAGGGGGTTATAGTATTCTACGTGTTTTCCCTGTGTTATTTAAATTTGGCTTTAGGCTTGGTGTTATTTTGGTTGCTTTAAGTTTGGTTGGTGGTTTATTTGTTAGTTTATTCTGCATACGACAGACTGATTTGAAGTCACTGATTGCTTATTCTTCTGTAGCTCATATGAGTATAGTTATTGGTGGTATTATAACTTTGAGTTATTGGGGGGGTTTGTAGATCTTTTGCTTTAATGGTGGCTCAGGGGTTGTGTGGTATAAAGCACCTACGATGCCGCAGCCCCGTCGGTGCTTTATACCACAAGCTGTAAACACGGTCTAGTGCTCCTGAGGATGGGCGAAATTATCGCCCAAAACATGTTGAGCTGACGGAAATTGTTAATAAAATTATGACTGTTGTATCTAGTTGGCTGTTTATGTTATTAGTTTACGCCAATTTCATTATATTTTCGGCGCGATTGACCAGTCATTTCCGCAGAAGGAAACACGACGCCAATACTAAAATGACACGTTTATGCCGTATGTTGAAACTTAAGTTCAAATCGAAGAGTTTTGTGTGCGTTTGTGCAGCGTGGGATGTTGTGTTCTGGATTGGCTTTTCAGAATATTTGTTTAACCCTTCCGTACTGCAACTACTGCGCGAGTTGGAGGGGCTTTGAATTTGTAGCGACTTTTAAACGAATTCAGGTCCGTACTGTGCATTGGGGCCGTTGGAGAATCGTTAAAGGTGCAATATTCATCTATCAGGATGATACCAGAAAATATTAAGAATTTGGTTTCGGTTTTGAAGATTACACGCCGCGAAAAGGAACGGGAAGTTGAATTGGAAGAAAATTCCTACTGTCACCTTGTTTTATCAAGCGGCTAATCATTTGTCACAACACAGTGGTAAACACTTCTTCTTCTTCTTCTTCTTCTTCTTCTTCTTCTTCTTCCTCTTCTTCTTCTTCTTCTTCTTCTTCCTCTTCTTCTTCTTCTTCTTCTTCTTCTTCTTCTTCTTCTTCTTCTTCCATTGGCACTACAGCCCACTGTGGGCTTTGGCCTGTCGAACAATGTCCTTCCATTTTTTCCTATCTGCCACCCACTCTCTCCATCTTCTCACTCCCAGCACTTGAAGTTCTCTTTCTACTTCCTCTTTCCATCTTTTCCTAGGTCTTCCTTTTCTCCTCGTCCCTTCCAGTTCTTGTGTGAAGATCTTTTTGGGCATCCTATCCTCCTCCATTCTCTCTAGGTGACCTAACCAGCTTATCCTTTGAGATCTTTTTGGGCATCCTATCCTCCTCCATTCTCTCTAGGTGACCTAACCATCTTATTCTTTGCCCTTTTACCAGTTTTACTATATTTTCTCCTTTCCTCATTTCTTCAAGTTCTCGATACACCCGACTTTTCCATTCCCCATTTTCACATTTGGGACTATCAATTCTTCTTTGTCCTTGCCATCGAATGATAAACACATAATGTACCTTGAAACAACTCGGTATCTGAGGAGTAAGTTGATGCCTGAATTTACGTAGTGGGCCGGGTAGCGCAGTCGCGACAACGACTGGCTATGGGCTGGGTGGTACGGGTTTGAATCCCGGGGGAGCGAGATTTTCCGCACCTGTCCAGACCGGCCCTGGGGTCCACCCAGCCTCCCGTACAATGGGTACCGGGTCTTTCCTGGGGGTAAAGAGCGGCCGGGGCGTGACTCTGACTCCTCGCCCTCTTCTAGTGCCGTGGTCAAGGAAGAGTAGAGCTATACCTCTACTCCCCCTATGGGCTGTACGGCCTGTACAGAGCTTCAGTGCCTGTACAAGGGTGCACTGAATTTACGTACATATATTTTATTTTTGTGATTAGTTTCCTCTATAGCTACCGTCTGATATGTGAATGTGAAAGATTAGGCACTATGGTGATCAACAAACCCCTACCTACTTTGCAAGCAGAAGATTCGTTACCGTCTTATAATTGCGTTACAGACAAGTTAGACTGTAGCAGTGGATATGCCGGAAGGGCAGTTAGCGAGAATTATCGGAGAGCTAAAGGGATACCCAGGACCGAAACAATTCTCCACATTTAAGAACGGGAACGTAATTTGTCGTATAACTACTTGTTTACTCTTAATTTTCAATTAAGATAAGTATTCTAAGTGCCGTGTCTTTCTTTCTAGCACGCGCAGTGCAGCGAGTAATGGTTGTTAAACAGCATCTAACAATAGGATTAGGCTTTGTGTAGTCTGTAAATTATACCGCGTCGCGACCAACAGTGTTTGCCTACACTGTCTAATCTCTTTTACCACTTGCCATTCGTTTAATGTACAGTTTTCATCAGGTACAATACAGATAGCCCTACTTTAGGTAGTTCAACTAAAACCCGAAGCCAGACACACGGCAAAATTAACGGTATTTTATTTCCTTTTAATATATGAACTGTGGCTGTGCTAATTTTTTAAAGGAAAATATTTAGAAGAATATATGGTCCTGAATATGAAAACGGGGAATGGAAAAGTCGGACGAATCGAGAACTAGAAGAGATGAGCAAAGGAGAAAATGGATAAAAGGGCAAAGGATAAGCTGGTTAGGTCACCTAGAAAGAATGGAGAAGGATAGGGTGCCCAAAAGGTCCTCACCCAAGAACTGGAAGAGACGAGAAGAAGGGGAAGACCCAGGAAAAGATGGAAGGAGGAAGTAGAAAGAGATCTTCAAGTGCTGGGAGTGAGAAGATGGAGAGAGTTGGTGGCAGATGGGAAAAAATGGAAGTACATTGTTCGACAGGACAAAGCCCACAGTGGGCTGTAGTGCCAATGAAAGAAGAAGAATGTATGTACTGTAATGTACTTTGCAGCATGTTACAGTAGGTCATGGAAATAGCCTGCTTAAGCTGTCAAATATGCCTTACACGTATTGAGCAGTTCATTAAATAATATTTAAAATTATTTTCTAGAAATTGTCGATACTTCGCAACAAGTTTAATGGCAACTGCATGACTCGCACATTGCCATTCTTGTCGCCGCGTGTACGGTACGTTGCATAGTTTGCGTCACACAGTCCAGTATAATATGCTGTGTGTAACGGTCGTGCAGTGTAATAAAGAGGATTTTGAATATGGAAACCAATATGGTATAAGGAAGATATCGTGTAAGAAGCGTCAAAAGATATTTAGAATATGATTTCCTGGTATTTCATTGCTTTCGAAATTGCGCATGTCTGAGAGCTGAAGATGGTCGTTTCCAGCACCCACCCTAATATGCATTAATCTATGTTGTATGTTATGTGCGGATATGTGAGGCTACAAATTTTGCCGTGGTTCTGGGTTCGGTTTCAATTGAAGTTCCTGTGCAGTGGGAAGCATAATGTGTCCGTTCGCACGTTTTTTATCTGGCAGTCTGAAAGGACGTTCATGAAACTTGGTGTCAAAATGTACATTGACTTGTCATGGGGACTGAATATTGGTTAGTGTTACTAAACGTACTAGTTCGGTTGAATGGATTGATTATGTTAATAGAATGGGTAGTAAACGAAAAGTAAGTCAAGTGTTTAACAATAATCCTCAAGGAAGTCGACTAAGAGGACAACCAAAAAACAGATGGTGGAACTGTGTACAGATATTAATAACTGCAAAATTAAAAACTGGAAAGAGATATAAAAAACGAGCTGATTGGGTGAAGTCCATAATGGAGGCGAAGGTCCGCTTTGGACTGTAGTGCCCTCGACTGAGGAGGAGGAGGAGGAGAAGAAGAGGAAGAAGAACAAGAAGAAGAAGGAAAAGAAGAAGTAACCAACGTTACTTAATGCTGAAATCCACAGCATGAATTTCCCTGAAACTGCTTATGATGAAAGACATTATTACATGACAAAATTAGCATATGGAGCTAATTAACGTCTGTACCTTTAATTTGAAACATTTCGGATATGTTACATATATGACGAAAGAACTAACTAGCTCCATGGGACAGCATCCCTCTTAGAAAGTTAGCAGCTGCTCAGTAATATCCAATATTTTATGGAACCCCAAGATTCTTTACCGCAACCACAACGGTCCACCACTGATCCCTGTATTGAAATAGCTCAATCCAGTCCACGCCCTCCTATAATACTTCATGGAAGATCCACTTTAGTATTATCACTTAATCTACAGCTAAATCTTCCCAGTGATACGGTACATTTCTCTGTATCATTCCAGCTGTGGTGTCAAAGACATTACTGAAGTTTTGAGGTTCGTCATCAGCAGCTCAACAGAAAGCTGGAGTGACAAATAATAACAAAATAATTGGTTTGTTATCTGTGACATCGGGAGTACAGCGAAAGTTACGCCCTCAAAGATCGCTTTAGAAACAAGTCAGGCAATGTACAATTAACGTAACATTGAGGCTAGTTAGTGCAACCACTGTTGCCGTGGAAAACAAGTATTACATACTCTGAGTGTGAGTTTATACCTTTAGGTATCCAGCATGAAATGCACATGCGCCATTTGTCATCTGTGGACCGTCCCCTTCTACATATATTTTTTCATCTTATCTTATAGAAGGCACGATTTTAGAGAGAGAAAAAACGTTATTCAACATGAAATGTGTGCTGTGTTAATCTGTACAATTTTTGTCTGAAACATTTCCCATTCTAAGAAGACATGAACGAGATATGATAAAAAATGTATGTATATTGGTCTTGACGTAAAGTATCAGTTATTATTGGCACACTTTAATGAAACTTGAAATTTCTCGACAGATTTTCGAAAAATACTTATATATCAAATGTGATGAAAATCCGTCCAGTGGGAGCTGAGTTGTTACTTGCGGACGGACGGACAGACGGACATGACGAATCTAATAATCGCTTTTCACAATACAAAGAAAGCGCCTAAAGTAGATTTATGTAATACAGTACTAATGTACATGTCTATTACAATAGGCTTACCCGTGCTGTTCCACTGATTTATGGCTTGTTAGATCGGTTTCTCTGGGATATGACGCCGTGTAGTACGGTAGGTAGGTTTCGACGTTTCGTAGGAACCTTTTGCCTCCATATTTAGGTTTGTTGCTCTTTTACGAAACTACACGGCGTCACAGCCCATCGCGTGAGTATCTCATATCTCTGATCTTTAAGATTCTTTGTTTACTTTCTAATTTATTAATCTAGTCTCTTTCAACCGTACAATTGATACAGCGTCTAATAGCAGGGTGGTTATTAATAACAGCGCAGACAGCTGGTATATATAATATAATATAATATAATATTTTCTTGTTTTGTTTAGTATGTGATTTGCGATCTGTGCTTACTCTCTGTTGTTCATATATCACAATGGGATGTCTAACGCGAAGGTAGTGATTACGAATGGCGTATTTCGAAGGAAGCTGTTGTCGGCTTTTTAAAATTCATCAGTCAGACCGCAGTATATCGCCACTGTTTGTTTGCCGCAGTTTATGGCGGCAAATCGAAACATCGTATAATAGGAAATTTCCATTGTCAGATTTTCATGGGCGATAACTGAGGGTGGCGCTATACCGTTGACCGCTACATCGGGGTTCTGCGAAACCGATGGCTGGAGCAGAGGAGCTGGGTATTCTGGGTGCCACTGTCATGGCTAACCACCACCCACCGTCCTGGTGGCATTGTATCATTAAAACCACGAAATTAGAATGGGTTTTTGTATAGCGTCACTGATTTCTGAAACAAATATTAAAGCGCTTGAATTGTGGCTTCTGCTGCGATGTGGATGAGCCGCGCTCTTTTGGGATAAAACGCAGCGTAGAGTGGTAATTCCAAGCCGATGTTTCGGGACGGAATTACCACTCACACTGCGTAGCATCCCAGATGAGCGCAGAGCCTCGTACAACATGAAATGTTCTCATGTCAACCGCTCCGCCTGGCATCCAATCGGAGAAAATAATTTCATGCTGCATGTGCAACCTATTTTCACGTTTGAGATTTGTGGACTGTTGGCCGTCTGTGACCAAGTTTACGTTCTGCCAGTTTTGCCACCAACACAGTAAGGAGCAGTATTCGCTACGCGGCCATATCACGGTCTGGCGATCAAACAAATTTATTGCTTTGCCGGGAATCAAACCCTGTCTTGTCTTTCGTCATGTTACGGCCTCTCAACCTAACGTCAAAGTTCCATCGCACAGTGTGAGGTTTACCGCAGAATTCTGCGGAGAGTGACATAGGAATCGGCGGCTGTGCACGTGTGGTGTTCAGGTACTCTCCACTGGCGCCATGCTAAGTGACTCATGAGTTGATTGCCCTCCAAGATTGATTTAGGTTGGCAGGACAGTGCGTCTCCCTATAAGGCGTGCTCGTTGCTGCAGTCATGGTGACGGAGCTGCAGCAAGACGGGTTTAGCCTAGACACCTGGTGGTGGTAACTTTCGGGACAGAAGTAGAGAAAAATGAAGTTATCATGGGCAAGGTTAGAATATAGTTGCAGGAAATGAAGGCGCTTACTGGAGACAAATACTGAAGATCTTACACGAAGAGGAAAAAGAAATACCGTTTGCCCCAGAAGACGATGGAAAGAATAGTTCTGAGTCCGGAGTGAGATAATATAGGTGGATTGAAAGAAGATGGTGAAGAAGAGGCAGAAAAGGATAACGAGAGTAGAATTTTTGATCATTATTTTATCAGGCAACTGCTGTTCGTCACTTCCAGTTCTTAATCCGCCACGGATGTTTAGACAGGGTGCTAGACAGGAAATGACAAGTGATATTAGCCCCTATACAAGTAAGACGAAGACACGGAACAGAAGAAGGAGAAAGAGGAGAAGAAAGATTTTTGCGGGAAGAAGGAGAGGGGAAAAAAAGAAGTAGAAGTCGATTGCAAATGGAGAAAGAGCAGGGGCATAATGAGAAAATTAAAGAGAACGGAAGACGATAAAAGAGACGGAAGATAAGCGGTTAATAAAAAACTGCGTATTTGTGTATTTAACGTCGCTCTCAGAGTGTTTAGGTTTGAATGGCGTGATTAATGAATTGGGAAGGATGTGGGAGGAAGAGGTAGTGGCGAAATTTGAGACACTGTCCTGGAATTTGCCTGGAGAGACTGAGGAAAACCGCGAAAATACTTAGCCAGTGGGTCCTATTCCCGCCGAGATTTGAACTAGAATATATAGCAGACAAAGAAAAATACAAAAGGGAGAATATTAAGAATATGGTTAGATAAGAAACGAGAACAAGATATAGATGGTGTGGGGGGGGGGAGGGCTACGATAGGCAAAATCACATTTTAAAGTTGAGCAAACTCCGAGGACATGCCTAGAAGAATATTAGAATGGAAGCCAATGGGTAGGAGAATCAGAGGAAGACCAAGGAAAAGATGAATTGAAGACGTTGAAGAAGATATCCAGATAATGGGAATAAGAGGGTGGAGAACACTGAGTAAGGAAAGGACGGAATGGAAAAAAATCACTGAGAAGGCTAAAACCCATAGTGGGTTGTAACGCCAACAAAAGAAGAAAGAAAGAAGAAACGCCGAGGACATCGGTGAGACATTAGGAATATAACTAACACCTCACAGAGAACACATCGTGTTTCTATTACAACACCAACCATTTAATGCCGCAACAAGAAGCACTAACTGCACTGTGCAAAATACAGAGATTCTTAACCTTAAAACGCGTGGCGCTTATAGTAGTCGCTGAAATGTACGGGTTTAGTTCAACAGTGGACTAATGACTGGGACCGGAAAATTGTATCGAGTAACACCCGGTGTCACACTGGCGTATAAATCTGATATTTTCCATCCCGAAGTGTTATAACATAAATACGACACGTCAGTCGATAACACAACATTTTATTTATATACAAAAATAGTATATTTTGTCAGGGCGACATGTTTCGACCTTATAAGGTCATCCTCAGGCCCTCCAAGAAGACATCCAAGAGTTCTGTCTTCTTGGAGGGCATGTGGATGACCTTATAAGGTCGAAACAGGTCGCCCTGACAAAATATTACTTTTGTATATAAATAAAGTGTTGTGTTATCGAGTGACGTGTTGTATTTATCTGGCGTTTAAAGTGTGCGGGTTCCGTGCTTTATGATGTTGCGGGTTATACCGTGAAGCGAGTGGTTTAGTCGATGTAGTCAATAGGCTGCCGGTCGGACAAGCGGACCCACAGCAGAAGGTTGACGGTCTTAGACTCGAACCCGGGAAGTGGTCACGCGGGCAAGCAATAATCGCCGTTATGATGCGAAGCAGAAAGATCCCCTAAATACACATCATAGGCTACATGCCGGAGGACGGAGAATTCCAAGCAGGGAGCAAGAAATTGTCTTCTCCAAAGCGGCCAATCCCCTTCTGGGGTCCACTGAGCCTTCTGTTTTTAATAGTCGGCGGGAATAAAGCAGCCAGGGCCTGTAGCTGACCAGCTACATCCATCTAGTGCCCGGGTTAGAAAAGCGTAGACCTACATGTCCATTCCGCCATACGTCTTCGTAGCATGATGCGTAATTGGACACAGGGACGTTTTTACCTTTAACTTTACCTTGTCTCAGGGGTGTACAAATCCTGGGCGCGTGGTCGCCCGATCGACTCACTTTTGTGCAGTGCTGCCTAATATTTTCAGCATAATTACTGTGGTTCGTTGCGTAGTTTCAAGCTTACGCCGCGAAGTAGGTGAGAACAGCGCTCCTCTGGGTTGTTACGCGGCGAGTAGTGGTAATTCTTGACCCTTGAAGGTGGGACCTATAGGTCGTCCCGAAACGTCGGTAATAAATTACAGCTACTCGCTGCGTAATGACCCAGAAGATCGCTGTTCTCATCTACTGCAGTTATTTTCCTTACACACGGAAATGTGTATCGGTTCACACGCACTGAGAAGAAAATAACTGAGACGTCATTACAGAACTGCAGATTCTCAGTTTGGAACTTGCTTCACGCCACTCTTCTGGCTCCCCGAATTTGGAGGAGGCGTCTAAATATTTGGATAAATTTGTATACCCCTTGCCCTACCTTAAAGAAGGTGCAACGTTATTATTAAATAGAATTCTTATAATAAAACCAACCAGATTAACTAATTTCTCAAATTTATTTTTGGAATGAAATTCTACTCTTTTTTTTTTTTGACGTTTTGCTGACCGTGCATCTCAGTATATTTATCTCAGTATTTAACCAACTTGATGCACAAAATTTGTTTCACAACAAGTTTTATTTCATGCCTCTACATACTATAGGTTTGATGATACAAGAGGCTGTGTAATGCAATTTTGACCTCCTGATGATGAGCACATGTGCTCGAAACATGTAGAGGCATGAAATAAAACTTATTGTGAAACAAATTTTTTGCATCAAGTTGGTTAAATACTGAGA
>Ga0131853_10024084_pt1 | contig 10988 bp, 8 predicted proteins | sample TergutLab28metaG_FD_92764 | JGI IMG/M metagenome (GOLD analysis project Ga0131853, IMG submission 92764) | Labiotermes labralis P1 segment gut microbial communities from Petit-Saut dam, French Guiana - Lab288 P1 (version 2) (version 2) | ecosystem: Host-associated > Arthropoda: Insects >...
CACCACACACACACACACACACACACACACACACACACACACACACACACACCCACACACACACACACACACACACACACACCCACACACCACCCACCCCACACACACACACACACACACACACACACATTACAAAACCCACAAGCCTTACAAAACCCACACACATACACACATTACAAAACCTATACATACACACACACACACGCACATCACAAACCCACATATACACACATTCATACATAACAACACCCACACATACACACATTCAAACATTACAAAACCCACACATACACACATCCACACATCACAAAACCCACGCTTACACACATTAGAAAACGCACACATACACACATCCGCATATTACAAAACCCACACATACACACTCACACCCACACACACACACACACACACACACACACACACACACATTACAAAACACACACATTACAATACCTACACACACACACACACACGTTACAAACCCACATATTACAAACCACCCCCCCCCCCACACACACAAATAAACTGCGGGGGCAAGACGAAGGGCTGCTTTCTGTGACAGCTCGCTCTACACACGTTTACCAGAGGGCTTTAAACCGTTAATTAAAATAATGGAATATTTAAATAAGGAACGCCAATTTCTACGAACAGCACACCAAACTTTGTTCACACACGACATTTACGCCATCCTTGCTCTATGAGTTCGGAAATTTTAGTAACCGGAAATGTTTAAAATGCAGACAGGGGAAGGGATTAAATTACGAGTAGGGTCAAACTGTGGCACTATGGAGGTTATGGGGTGCTAGCGAGCGTTGGGAACTTGGTTCTAAATGTCTTGGTTAAGAGGGAAATAGGGGGACAGGGACTGTTGAGTCTGAGTTAGGACATTACCTGAACTTCGTATCTCGCGTAAGGCGAATTGCATGGTGATAACATCAGTTCTCGTTTGCGTATTATAGAGAGAAGTACAAGCATTCTAAGGCCCACAGTTCATTAACACATGTGGTAGGCAGAGTCCTTACTGGTCTGTAAGCATTAATGGCGTGTCTGGTGCACATGTAGAGACAAGGCAGAATAATTCAGCGATAGGGTTCGGAGTAACCTGATTCTCCTTTTTTATCTCAGTAATTAACCAACTTGATGCACAAAATTTTTGTTTCACAATAAGTTTATTTCATGCCTCTACATGTTTCGAGCACATGTGCTCATCATCATGAGGTCAAAATTGAAGTACACAGCCTCTGGTATCATCACACTGAAACAAGTGAGTGGTCTAAAATTAGTAAAATACAGTTATATAAATATGAGCAAATAGTAGTAAAATTTATTTCAGTAAGCAATACACAATAATCACGCCCGAAAAATTCACACATAAATGTTACTACTATGTGCTCATACTTATAGAACTGTATTTTAGTAATTTTAGACCACTCACTTGTTTCAGTGTGATGATACCAGAAGCTGTGTAATGCAATTTTGACCTCATGATGATGAGCACGTATGCTCGAAACATGTAGAGCCATGAACTAAACTTATTGTAAAACAAAAATTTTGTGCATCTAGTTGGTTAATTACTGAGATAAATATACTGAGATGCACGGTCAGCAAAAGTCACAATATGATGTCTACTTCTTTGAGGAAAAATGAACTACTATAGCGTGAAGACTGAAGACTCCACACAGTAAAGATGGATACAGCAGGCTACTCCGAAAGATTGGTTGGTATCTGTCTACGAACTATATGTCATATTCCAGACCAATATCAACTTCTACAGTAACTTCTGTGCGAACTGTAAATCTTACGAAGGTCAGCTGTCTTCTAGTCTGAAGTTTCTGCCAGTCTCTAGTTGCAAATGCCGGGAGAATATCTCAGATTAGGACATGAGCACTTTCTACCAAATCATTTCCAAGTTACTGCTCGTGATCATCTTCTTTGTTGATTCAGGTGGCAGTGCGGCCTAAGGCGCAGTCTGCGTCCACTCGACTGCTGGGATCGCAGATTCTTTCGTTCATTTTCGTTTTTGTGTTTTCTGTGTGTTGTGCAGGTAGCGGCCTGTGCGACGGGCTGATCCCTGGTTAAGGGAAATCCTACTGGGTGTGTATGCGTGTGTGATTGTGTGTGAGCTGGAGACATCAACTGTGAGGCGACTTAGAGCCGAGTTCGACGTCATATAAATCAGCTGTTAACACAATCGCTAAACAAACGGCAAAGAAAACACAAATAAGCTGTTCAGGTGGGTAAGAATTTGGAAAATATCGTGGCCTACTTGAAATTACTGTGTCGCGATTCGTCTGGACATAAAGAGGAAACGGCAACAAAGAATAAAATTTGAATATATGATAATGAGACCGAGATTCAAACTGGAAGCCTCCACCAATTATACATACGAGTATATGCTGGGTGAGACCTCTTATTAGAAAGTCTCAGTGATAAGAGACGGTACCTGGGTCGAGATATGAAACCAGAATAATTTAATCAGAAGCAGCAAACCAACGCTTGCCCCCCTCTCTCCCACACTGCAATAAGAATATTGGGGTTCAGGGGAGTAAGTAAGTAATGGCTTATTTATGTGCTTCAAGAGAGTCACACAGTAAATAGGGATTACTTCTCTTCACAATATTCACGCTTTCCTGGTATTAAATTGTTTTAAGTAATGTTTTAAAACTGCTCCCATCTCGAGCGAAAGACAATACATCTCCATTACGAATATTGGTTTTGTTAATGCTGTTTAACAGCTGTTCATTCTGAGAATAATACTAAAGCCGTAAACACACACACACACACACAAAACGGGGCGAGGGTGTTGCGGGTAGCAGTACCTGAGTGTTGAAACAGTCGGTGTATACAGCTACATATGTCCTGTGTTGGATCACACCAATTGGTCCTCGTAATGGAGAATCTGTGTTCTTTCAGTGACGCAGAAATGAATTTTTAAACATTACTTAGACGAACTACAATCAAGCTGTGATGAAGTCATACAACAGGGCGGAAGTCTACCTTAAACTGTACTGTACGGTCTGTAGGCGTGTCCCTGTACCGCGGAGGAGAGAAAGACCGAACCGGAACCTGTCGCCTTGTATGGCAACCGTCGTTACTGTGTGTTTGCCAGACAGACGGACAGACAGACAGGCAGGTTCCACGCTCAGGATTATTTGTGAGCGTAACGTGTGTGCCTCTCTGCAGTCTTCTCCAGACAGGCGATAAAAGGCTCCACATGCACATGCAGACATTTGTCCTCACTTGAACTACAGACGAAGTTGAAAATTTCAAGACAAACTGTAAAGTGATTGAAAAAAAACAAATAAACGAAAAAAAATCCTAAAAGAAAGTATAATTGGAAAACGTGTAGAAAGACTCGCAAAAGTTTAAAAAGATTTGGAAAAAAGAACAAGAGAGGAGGAAAGGCAGATAAATACTTATGAATGAAACATTCCCACGTGGACAAGAGAACACAATGACAATTTAACCTCCACATGGAAAAGCGAACACAGTGACAATTTAACCTCCACGTGGACAAGCGAACACAATGACAATTTAACCTCCACATGGACAAACGAACACAATGAAAATTTAACCTCCACATGGACAAACGAACACAATGACAATTTAACCTCCACATGGACAAACGAACACAATGACAATTTAACCTCCACATGGACAAACGAACACAATGACAATTTAACCTCCACATGGACAAACGAACACAATGAAAATTTAACCTCCACATGGACAAGCGAACAGAATGACAATTTAACCTCCACATGGACAAGTGAACAGAATGACAATTTAACCTCCACATGGACAAACGAACAGAATGACAATTTAACCTCCACGTGGACAAGCGAACACAATGACAATTTAGTGGGATCCCGCTAGCATGTAGTCAGCATAACTTGTATGACATATATCTATTGCTGTGTATACAGCACTGGACTCCTGATGATGGACAGAAAACCTGTCCGAAACATGTAGAGTTTTATTCCAAAAATAAATTTGAGAAATTAGTGCATCTCGCTGGTTTATTATAAGAATATTCCACGATGCACAGTCCTCTGAATGTCAAAGTTTTTATAGTCATTTACTGATCTGACCCTCTGGTGTCTATCCTCTACATAAGATTTAAATAGTACGTAAAATGTATTCTGTTAAACCGTTAGACTAATTTTGACAGCAAAACACTATGATTAAGACAGTCAAAAACCCTAACAAGGTCATAAAAATAATTCGAATTATGTTTTTATTGTTCTAAGCATTTAATACCTCTGAAATAAGGTTGTAAGAAACCATGTCTGTTGATAACTTAAAATCTAAAGCCAAACTCTTCCTTAAATAATATATTATTATTATTTGTGTTGTCCAGTTTTATATATATATGTATGTATATATAATCTTTACAAAAACTTTCGAAAATGAATATAAGAGACTAATTGTTCTGTAATAGCTATATTGTTTTTACCATATTTTTATGAAGTGGTTTTACCTCAGAGTATTTTAGACGTGATAGGATGAATTCAGTCACTAATATATTGTTACGTATGTAATTTAGGAGCGAACTGATGTAAGAAGAACTAAGGTTTAATATTTTTGTTGATATTTCATCATAATCATAAGATTTTTTTTTGTATTTAGGGAATTAATAATTTTTTTTTCTGTTTCCTTATTTGACGCGTTCCTAAATTTTACACCTGGTTGTGTGTTGGTAAATAGTTGTGACATATAATATAAGGGAATTTTATCTTTATGTTTATCATGATTGTTGCTATTTTTTATGTTTGGAGTAATTTTACCAACTGTTCACAGAAAACATTATTGCAAGTGTATGTAATACTTCTTGTTTCCCACTTCAACAATGGTTGCACGAACGCGCATCACTGTTACGTCATACGTACACGTATTTGTTGTCTTTTTCATTGTTACTTAGATCAGTTTCAGTCTTTCCGATGCTATAACTGAAACATGCACTGATTCTATAATATTTTAAGGCTGCTTGTTTGAATGTGCGACGAATGCAGTTTTTACTTTACACAGAACACACATGTTTTTCCAAAGGAAGAATATTTGTTTGCTGTAAGAATAGTGAGGAATACATATCTTCACTGTGTGGGAGTAATATATTATTTTGATAATCTCGCGTTACTTAAAATAATCACCGATTCATTAAGGGTTAACTAAGTGAATATGAAGTACGAGACTTATTCAGAAAGTAAGTACCGTTTCACTGTAAAAAAATCGAGTAAGTTTTCGCATAAAATTATATTGTTATCAGATTCTACATTCTTCAAACTATTTTTCAATATATTCGCCGCCATTATTGAGGCACTTATCGTAAAGGGGCACAAGGTTTTGTATCCCCTCCTCATAGAATGCGGCCGCCCGCGATGTTGGCCACTACTGACAATATCATAGAATAGAGTCCTTGAAATCTGAGGAAAGTGCGGGGACAGATCAGAAATTGTGAAATGTCTGTCGTTACGCACTCTTTCGTTGACCTTACGCACCATATCATCATTCACCGAAGATGTACGCCCACTTCGCGCCTCATCGTGTATGTTCTCTCGTCCTTCATTGAACATCCGAACCCATAACCTAACTACGCCATCACTCATCGCATTGTCACTATACACTTGACACATCTGGTGATGAATCTCACTTGGTAGCACATTCCTAGCTTTCAAAAAACGAATTACAGACCGTATTTGACAGTCAGCGGCCCCTTCGATTGTCTTAAACATGTTTAACGCACAGGAACAAACATAAACATAACACGAATTTCATGAAATGGCGTCTGTGGCTTCTCAATTGGTAGAGGAAGTCACTGCACATGCGCAAAGTGACAGTCTCGAGGATGCGCGAGAGATATGCGCAGACGGTACTTACTGTCCAAATAAACTACGTATATTTATAATTCATGGTCATATAATTACGTCAGCAGCACTAGAAACAATGGAGTTCGGGCTTAAACAAACAAATAAACAAAATCTACATGATTACAGAAATTGCATCCTGTCACAGTGTGTCAAATTTTGAATCCAAATGGTGCCTTCATGTCCGTAATGAAACCCTTTCTGTAGGCTGACTCATCTCTCTGAAATACCCGTATCCTATGTCAGCTTACTGTTAATCAGATTCCCAGCCAGTGGACAGCGTCTTGGCTTATTCATTTACAAGTCAGCCTCAACAACTTCAATTATGGTAATTCCACAAGAAGTCCGACGTCTCACTTTGAATATTCCGTTATTGAAGGCTGTGGATGAAGCCTGCAATTCTCAACCACATTTCGAAATTTTTACGCATATTATAGCGATTTTGCTAGAGAGCTGTAACGGACGGAGGGGCTCAGCAATATATTAAGTGAATGACAGATCAATTAAATGCCCAAGTGAACAGTGTCTCTGCTGTGTAACGCAGGTTGTGACAAAGTGATTTTATGGCTGAAAGATGCAGTTAATAATCGTGCACAGGACTTTTCAGGTTAAGATCTCTTGTGACGTGTAACCGTCTAGTGGATGCAAGCAATGTTTGGGGAATAAAGACCGTTTCATATTTTTAAACTCGTCTGTGAACTCGAAGATGGGAGATTAATATTAAAATTGATATTCAAGAAATATAATCGGAGAAATTGGAGGGGGGGGGGTGGACTAGATTGATATGGTTCAGGATAGGAACAAATAGCGGACGGTTGTGAGCAAGGTAATGAACTTCCCGGATCTAAAAATGCAGGAAATTTTTCTAACTAGCTAAGGACCGATTACTTTGACTATGTTCCACGGAGTTCGTTGGTTACCTAGTTAGCTGACTGGTTACTCAGTTATGTTAATTCTAAAGTATACAACCAGCTGATTCGTAATTTGTAACCGACTTTCGGATTTGCTTGCTGCTCGACCTTCAGGATGGTCACGATATTCTCCTACTACCTTGAACAAATTAACGAATCAACATTACCACAGATCCCACACCACTGCAGTCCTAATGAAGAGCTCTGTCGAATCTACTAATCACACTTCTGTAACTCACTTAAGTCTATTCTAAGCTTAGGCCTATATTAATTAACAATTTGGTGAGATGGAAATATTATTTTGTATTTCTTTACAAATTCATTACATTATATTCTTGCATTACACTACATCAGGCTCACATTTAACGTTTGTAATTGTGATTAAATTACTATACGATTATTTTATAGAATGCTGGAGTATCTAAGACGGTATAGCGACTGAGCTACGAAATGGAAGACGAGGGGTTCGAATTCCGGCAGGAGCAAGGGGGATCTCTCCTATCCAAACGTTCAAACAGTCCCTAGAGCGCCCCCCCCCCCTCAGGCTTCTACTCAATGAATTGAACTGCTTCCATCCCGCTGTGTACATATGCCAAATTTTATTGAATTAAACCGTCTTTGCACAACACAATTGACAGTTGTATTCTACAACTGGTTATATCAGCAACATGTTTCGGCCTTGCTTGGCCATCATCAGGCTTACAAAGATTAGTATCAATTAAGGTACATAATGTTGCTGTACCGATGGGCTCCCACGGTTTACATTGTCTCTGTTTCTTATATTAAAACTGATTAATGGTTAAAATATAATGCAATAAAATTGTATTATTTAAAAGGTTGTGTGCTGATAGCATCGAAGCAAGCGGGGGAGGGGGGAAATGGTTTAACCCGGTGGGTGTGGATACACTGGGCCCGGTTGTACGGGGGTGCCTGAAGGCGATACTACGAAACATGTTGCTGATGTAACCAGCTGTAGAATACAACTGCCAATTGTGTTGTGTAAAGACGGTTTAATTCAATAAAATTTGTTCTACTCAATGAGTAACGTCTTCTTTCCTGGTAGTAAAAGGGTCGGGGTGTGAACTTAACCACTTACGTCATCAAGTGCCGAGATTAGGGATGAATGGAGCTAGACCTGCTTTCCCCCTCTTCGCCTTCATGGCGTAGAGAGCAAAAAATTTACCCTTCCTTTGCCTGTTTGCACATTTTATGTTGTTTATTGTGGTCGTGATTATCTGGTGCATGCCGTGACGTTCAGCACATTTCTGTACAGCAATGTTTGCAGTTCACAAAACAGAGTTAATTCATCTGAGTACCAACCACTCATTATTTCTATATTTCAGGTAAGCTATACTAGAGTCTATGGCATGCGTACGAGTTTATTGCGATTGGACTAACTGAACATTTTACTTTAGGTAAGTACCATCTATATTATTTTTATTAATCAAGAAAATATGAAACATGCAGACTAAATAATTAAACTTATTTATTTAAACTTACAATATGTGTTCAGTCAACACAACAAACATTAGAAAATTAATGTGTTATCGCAACATGTTTCGACTCCAGAGAGTCATCATCAGGCTGAATATTTAAGAACCATTAAATACATATCCTTTATAGTGCTGTACATGTAATTATTGCATTGCAAATAATCCTCATATACGCCCAACTAAAAGTCCCAAATACATCCCCATCATCCCAGGGGACCGCCAACGGGATCCCTAATGCAATAGTTACATGTACAGCACTATAAAGGATATGTATTTAATGGTTCTTAAATATTCAACTTGATGATGACTCTCTGGAGTCGAAACATATTGCGGTAACACATTAATTTTCTAATGTTTATTGTGTTGAATGAACACATATTATAAGTTTACAATACATAAGTTTACTTCTTTATAACACAAAGGGATGATTTCCTTTAGATTGCAGACTAAAGCTTACAGCGGTTTATGTGGAGCGCCACAGAATGCCGACAAACATCTCTCGCAGTGCCACTAGTTTGTGAACGTCTGCAGAAGCCGCGCCTCAACGCGAAAAGAACGTTGTGGGACTGTACAAGTATTTGCCTTATATCGTAATTACTGCGTTTTTATGTGTGGATTTGGTAGTAATAACTGTTGCAGAAGCAAAACTATAATGTGGAACCAATGTGAGTTAAACAAACTTCAGTTTATTTATATAACAGCGGTACATCTGAAATGTAACAAACATTCCCTTTCGTTTGGGACTTTCTCGTAATAACAGAACTTCCAACTTGAAGTGCTCATTTTTAAAAACAAAAGTGCAGCCAGTTGGACTCTGTGAGAAAATCAGGCTTTTTAGATGTAAGCGAGTTACAGAGAAGAGTGCCACTTCATCGACAAGTATGTTAGTCATTCATCAGTTACTCATTCCAAAATCCAGTCAACCAAACCAAACCGAGCAGGCGCGAGCAAACGACCAACCGTCAAACCAACCACCCATCAAATCAACCGCAGAACTCACCGACCGACCGACCAAACAACAACCACACCACCAATCAACCGAAGAACTTACCGACCGACCGCCTAACCAACAGATGGACGCAACGACCGGCTGAAAAACCAACCAACCAACCGACTGATCGACCGATCGACCAATGACAAACCGCCAAACCAACGAAGCAAACAACCGACCTACCAACTGACAGACCCACCGACTGACCAACAGACCAACCAAACGATCATACAACTGACAAATCAGTCAACAAAATCGACCTTTCAAGAAACCAACAGACCGACCGACCAGTTAACCAATCTATCCGATACATGGTCATTCAGGCCAACAACCAGCCGGTCGGCAAGTCACATGCCCCTCAGCCATACAATGTACAGACAAACAGGTTAGAGCGGTATAGTGAAATAGCACTGACCGCGAGAATCACACGGAGAATATAAATGGGGGGAAACCCAGTTTTTTGTGTTAAAGTAGCGGGAACAGAGGTCAACCATCGTGAATGACAAGATATAGCTGATTTATTTTTACAATGAATTGCTAGCACCTGCGTTTAGTCACAGCACTGTTAAAGAATGTAAGTAAAATCGGGAAAAGCCACCATTATTTGTCTTATTATTCCCTTGTCTTTGACGAAAGATACTATACAAAAAAGTGAAACACAATTTTTTTAATTACAACCAACTGGATGCAACTATTTTTAATTATTTATTACTAAAAGGCTCAACATGTTTCGGCCGGTTCCTCCGCCCATCTTCAGCAGCACATAACTGTACATTCAGCTTCAAGTATTGTCAACCAGTACTGCTGCAGGCTGGTATCGTGGATGAGATGCAACTGACTGTACAGTTATGTGCTCCTGCTGACGAGCGGAGGAACCGGCCGAAACATGTAGAGCCTTTTAGAAATAATAAAAAAATAGTTGCACCTTGTTGGTTGTAATTAAAAAATCATACTAAAGATGCACGGACACACGAATACCAAAAATAAGTGAAATATTATTTATCCAGTGTTTTACACAGAACTTGTCCTTGTTTGAGGCAAAATAATTATGAGGCGTACATGAGAATTTGAGTTCGGTACAATACAAAGCCATGGTCACGCGTCATCGGAACATACAGCTTAGAGCAAGCTGTTATCTTGGCTTGTATACTGCAGCATGAGAACTGAATCAACAGCAGATAGCGCCTTCTCCCTACCCACTGTTGTACGAAAACTTAACCATTCAAACAGCATTCTAGCTGCGCTGTGCATGTTCAGTAACTCGATGTGCACTTGCGTACCCCACTGCGTTCAGCACGCAACTGTGAACATTCCTACCTTCACGTCTTTCACTTGATACCCAACAAATCTGCCACGTCTGAAAAGGAAAGGTAATGAATTACGTTTGTGCCCTACCGACACTTCTGGGCACCAGAATTTTTAACCGTTACACAAGCCATTCTTCTTCTAAATAAGCTCAATTTAAAACCCTCATTGTAGATGGATTACACTGGCACAATTACAGTGTATAAGTAACGAAAACACTTCGTACCCTCAAATGCTGCAGCATCTGTGACGTCCGAAATTCCTACGGTAGTGTTAGATACCCCAAGCGTATGGGGGAGGAGAGGGGAGTGTATAGGGTCTTGGTGGGGAAACCGGAGGGAAAGAGGCCACTGGGGAGACCTAGGCGTAGATGGGTGGATAATATTAGGATGGATCTCCAGGAGGTGGGATGTGGGTATATGGA
>Ga0131853_10024085_pt1 | contig 10988 bp, 12 predicted proteins | sample TergutLab28metaG_FD_92764 | JGI IMG/M metagenome (GOLD analysis project Ga0131853, IMG submission 92764) | Labiotermes labralis P1 segment gut microbial communities from Petit-Saut dam, French Guiana - Lab288 P1 (version 2) (version 2) | ecosystem: Host-associated > Arthropoda: Insects >...
TATATATATATATAATAGCCACAAACTGCAGAAAAGGGCAAGGAATTTAAACTTTCATGAAGAATATTGAGATGGAAGTCCAAGAGCAGGATAAATGGTTTTGAGGATAATAAGTTTACTAATTATTAGAACTATCGCTTTTTAAATTATTTTAGTTTTGAATGTTATATTTGTTTTTAAGAAACTAAATACTTTCAAGTTTATGGGCGTAAATCTTTATAAGGAAAGGCTTTTAGTTTTCCGCACAAGCTCCAGTGTGGAGAGTGGTGACTTCGATTTTAGAGAAGTTCCTAGAATTGCTTTACCGGGGCTACGCTGCGTCAGCCACCACCCCTCCCCCCCCCCAATCTGTCCAAGCCAAAATATACAGGTTCAGAGTGCCGATATTGTGCCTTTACCCATCTGTCTTTGGCTACCAACAAAAATACGGGAATTCTGAAGTCGGAAAGGGTCACTGGCATCTTTGTAAACTCACGAAGATAATGATGAAGTAGAAGAAAAAGAAGAGGAGGAGGAGGAAGAAGAAGAAGAAGACAAGGAAAAACTAAGCGGAATATAAGAAAATTTCATGACTTGGAATTTTAATTTACACTGATCTAATATTAAGAAAGTCGTGTGCGTGCGACGTTATGGTAACCTGCACACGTCAGACGGATGCCAACAGTACAGGCTTCTGATAGCTTGACACAATTCCAAGACACGTCCATGACTGACAACATCGAAATGAAGGACAATCGGAAGGGAGCCCATTACGTTTAGTGCAGTAAGCAACTGCAACCCGATTTCAGAAAATGTATCAATTACTTATAGGATTACATTTGCAATACGGCAACTAGCACCTAGAAATATCACTCTTTAACTTCCCATGAATTGTTATACAATGACAAGTAACGGGAAGTTAAAACGTAAGACAATGCCGTCTTAAGTTATAACGTTTAGTTTCACAGACGTTAAAGTAAAGCCGCTACCTCATTTTGTCTCCAGTTTATTGAAAGTTATGAAAACAACATTGCTCTTACAGATTTGAGGTTCTCGCAGCGGTATTGTTGAGGTTTCGGATCTTGTTGGGCGTGACGGTGTGTGGTAGAGTTAGCGTTCCCCGACGGTGAAGGTGACGTCATTACGTACCTTCGATACACAGCGTCACATCCCAGAAGATGCCGTGTAACCGGCCAGGGTCCGTAGTTCAAGTCTCGTACTAGGCATCAAGAAGTTTAGAAAATAAACTGGTCGTTCGGCCATTTGCCAGTTTAAATTAAAGAGGAAAGAAAATTTCTGTATTCACGTTTTGGAATGCGCGGAGGAGTTTAGCAGTTCAAACCTCTAAATGCTTTCCGCACTTAAGCCTAGCAGGTCATTAAAATGATTAGAGGTCTAACACACGTCGTTTCCATTAAAGGCTTAAGTTTTCTTTCTTGTGTAGCGGTAGGTAGCGGTGTACAGGTGTTCCATGTAGAAAACGATATTTTCGGATGGGCTTTCAGGAGAAAGGAAGGGACAAGCCAGAACGGGAACTCAAATGTGAGCCTCCACAGAGGAAGGAAGTACTGAACTAGCAAGTGGTAGGCACATTTTAAGGGCAAATTTGTCTGGATCAATCTTAAGTTGACATGTTTGTGTGTAAGATCTCAATAAACGAGGAGAGAGTAATTGTATGTAATAAAACAACGATCAACCATAGCGGCTTATATCCCTCCGTATATTCCTTGGGATGGACTCATGCTTAACGACGAGAGTACGAAGTATTGTAACCGAGAGTCGGGCAGCTGAAGGCGGACGGTTACAGCTGCTCTGTGTTACGTTTATTACGGGCTGTAATACCTACACGACATTTTGTTGTTAAGATGCGAAGAATTACGGGAAAACAATCCCATAGAGGCAACAAAAATGGTAAATTCTATTTACGCGCGAGGTGTGGGCGTCACATTTTAAATGGAATTGACATGAGCTACAGGCAGGGGGGAGGGGGTGCGAGAGAAGGTCAGGTGGTTTCAATTGCACGTACCTGAACGGTGTTTTTATTTTTTTTATTCAGTGGTCCGTGCATCGCGTAATATGTGTCAATAATTATCCAACAAGATGCAACAATATACAGTTTATTTATATCTGCAAACTGCTCTACATGTTTCAGGTGGTATCTCCACCCATCATGGGAACTGCAGTTCCCATCCAGTCACGTTCACGACAGGTTGCAGGTACGGTCTCAATAATGCCAGATACTGTAGATACAGTGACATGAGCTCCTGATGATGGGTGGAGATAACATCCGAAACATGTAGAGCAGTTTGCAGATATAAATAAACTGTATAATGTTGCATCTTGTTGGATAATTATTGACACGTGTTATTCTTGTAATAATTTCTCAGCATTATTTAGTTTATACAAATATTCGATACAACATTAAAACATGTATTACAAATGGTTAAAAATCGTGAATACATTTGTTTTTTAGGCACAGTGGTGCTTGGTGGGATGTCTCCGAAACAGATCATGTCTTTAAGTGAAAGTGGGGCCTGCGAAAAACTTTATTTTCTTAAGTAATGTGAAGCGTCCAAGACGCTTTACGTCGTGAAATAAATGTGGCACCTCACAAAACCTGTACGCCATTACGTAAACGTGGGACGTCAGGATCAGGTTATATACTGAAGGAAATATTGTCCTCTGGAACACGTTATGTCCTTCATTTAAATTTGGGCTTCCAAAACACGTTATGTTCTTAACTGAAGTGGGCAGTCACAAATGTTTGATGTCCTTATGCAAACGTCGTGTCTACAGAATGCTCTATTTCTTGCAGTAATGGGGCTTACAGAACGCTTCATGTGGGACTTCGCAAAACGTGTATGTCCTTATGTAAATGTGGGTCTTCTAGAACACTTTATTTGTTTAATTTGGGGCTTCCAGAACACTTCATGTCCTTAAGTAAATTCGGGGTCTTAGAAACAATTTATATCCTTCAGTAAACATGGGGTCCCGAAACAAAGTAATGTGAATGAAAATGACATGCAGTAGAGCTCATCTCAAAACTTCGCTGGGCGTCTTACAATTAACTCAAGGAAATTATTCTGTAACACAGACGTGTCCTATATGACGTTTCTTCAAATAAAACGTTTATATGTGGATTCTTATGGGCTCACAGTAGCCATATCAAGATCATGGTGTTCCGGGATGTGAAGCCGTGATATTTGGTAAATGAGTGCCAAAGTTTAAAAGGCATCTACTGCTTTTTTCCAGGGTATAATTAGAGGCGGTAGCTTACTCTGAAGCGTTAATAATCATACACAAATATACTCGTACACGGATTTCTGTCCTTGAAGACAGGAATCTTGATATCGTCAGTACAAACTCGAGTCCCGAAACACAAAAATTGGTGTTTCCCCCCCCTTTTTTTTTGTCAAATGCCGTTTTACATATCCGTGTATGTTCGACAGAACAGCAAGACCTAACATTATTCCTGGGCTCCAAGTACAGCGGCTTAGAAGAACAGAAATTTATACATAGCACCATCACTCCTATCTGGACACGTGGACACACCGGTTCTTGTCGTAGCAATAAGCAGATAATCTCTTACGGATTAGTTCGAGATACGTAGACTGGCAGGGACTTGGTTCTCTTATGCACGCGTGCCCCTATTTATCGGACCAAATTTTCAATATCGGATTAGCATGCGATCATGATGTCACATATGTGATTGTGTCTCATTTGTCATGTGCTTTACCGATGGAATGTATGTATCAATGCCAGGCCTACTTCGTGCTATTCTTACACATGCCTATACAGGTCAGTAGTTTGATAGCAGTTTTTTGTTCTACGTTGTGCAAGCTGGGAATTTTTCTCTGCTTAATCACTGTTAAGACGCAAGGGGGAGTGGAGGTATAGCCTCATGTATTCTTAACCTCGGCAATAGATGAATGTGAGTGGTCAGATTTATATCCCTGCTGATTTACCTTCTGGGGAAGAGTCCCCCTTACCAATTGAATGGAAGGATGGGATGGACATTGTGGCGATGAGAAGAATTTTAGCCTGTGTCGAGAAACAAACTCCGGTCGTCCAGTGGGAAACCTGCCTGATTCATCTGCATGACAAATGTCTTGCTCGAGGTCAGCTGTCAAATATCTGACATTACTGAACTATGTTTATTACCTACTCCGTGGAGAAGCTAGTAGTTCCTCAGCTAGTCAAGCAATACCCAGTTATTTAATTGAACCCGAAAGTTCAGCACCGTGTTAACAAAAGCTCGCCACTTGTCCCTATCCTGATCCAGATCAATCCAGTCCACACCCCCATTCCATTTTTTGAAGATCATTTATTATCCCTCTATGTAGGCTTACGTTTTCCAAGTTGCCCCTTTCGCACAAGATTCCCCGCCAAAACTCGATATGCAATTCTCTCTCATCTCTCCATACATGCCAGATGCCCTGCCCATCTCATTCTTCCTGATTTGATCGAAGTATTGAGTGAGGAGTAAAGATCATGAATTTCCTCGCTGAAATAACCAAGCTAATTTAATTAAAATTTGGCTTTTAGCTTCTACGATACAAATGTCTGGTGAATTTGATTCTGTGACATAGGGTATGGTACAATACGTATGAAATAAAATGATCCATAACGTGTTGGACGCTAGAATCTTTAGGATTTTCTGTCTGTCGCTGAATTAAATCGATGTTTATAGAAATGTTTTCTCACACAAAAATCTGATTCACGAAGTGCTTGTCCCTATCGCATATTTATGGTGTGTACTCAAGCTTAAAACACGAATTCTCTAGGTCAAATGTACACTATTTGCATTACATTTACATCAAAAACATAATATTCGAGTATGATGTACACAATACTTCTTAATTATGTCTTATATGACCATGAATATACTTGAACTTACAGAACAAAGATACCCTATGTAGCCATCAAGAACACGCAGTATCTCGGAGCCTGACCGGACGTGGGCACAAAGCATATGTGCTTTGAAACATCGAAACTGTCAAAACATCCTAAGTACTAGACAACGTGACGGAAACTGAAATTCTGAGACACGAAATGCCTAAAAAATACGAAATGTATATCTGAAATTTGTGTATTTAAGATAATATGGCAGTAGCGCGCATCACCTCTGCGTAACGCATATTTGAGTAAGAGATTATAAATTGAATGCAAATAAAGTTGGAATAGATAGCGTTTATGTTTCAATATTATCGCATAGTCTGCCCAAAATTGACATTTGTAAAATTTAGTAGGGTTATCAGGGGTGCCGTATTTTAGGCTGGGCATAGAAGGGCAAAGCTCTCTCTCTAAATTTTCAAAACATGGAAAGTATTATTTTTATATTTAATTAGAAAAGAAACTTTTGATGATCTATACCAAGCAGGCGACAAATTTTATGGTGGTTACATATCTAAATTTTATGAAAGTAATTGTCAAAGAACCATCTACTTATAGACAGGCCTGTCTCGTACTGTACCGGGAATAGATTAATTCTGTCAACATGTGCTTTTCTAAATCAGTGACTGTCTCTTCATGTGTTCAAAGCGTACGGAACACACCGTAAAGTATATAGCCAGTTACTAACTCTGTGTCCATTTCTTTTCATTAATGCGCTCCAACATTACCAAAATGTCAGTAGTTACCTGCTAAAAAGAGTTCAGATCACCTGCTGCAACTGCAAGTACGTACGTCAGTCCCACTGTGCAGTTCGTTGATTTGGTCTGCTGCCCGAACAAGACTGTGACTGTGCGTGCCAGATTTCGCAACATTTATTACTACCTTTGTTTTGTATCATCGCCCAGCTACCTACAGATACAGCACACATTATTACCTCGCATTTTGAGATGCAGTTTCGACATGTACAGACTTTCAGAAAAATAACTTACGAAACCTGGCCTAGGTGTCTTGCGTCACAAGAATCTTCTTTAGTTGTTCAGCTGACCTGTGTCATCTGTCTTGTATAATACCTTTGATGTGTTAGAGAGAAAGACTCTGGTTTCGTCAGCCATTTATTTCCACGGTTACGATGGAGCTGCCTTTGTACGTGTCGCCACAGCCGTCGTAAGACTAGGCATATCGATACAAGGCAGTAACGTCACAGACATCGGTTTCCGTGGATGCGATAATGCGTGGTCGATGTGAGGCATCGATATGTATCGACAATCTGCAATTAACATATGACAGGGCATTTTCTGAATTCTCTTTCAAATTGTTATTTGAGCAACGAAGGTTCATTGAAATAACAAGCAGTGATGATAGCAAATTGGAATCCTCTGTTGTAACTGAAATTTGTCATTTGATATTGATAATAGAGAGCGAAATATGGACTTTTATTTTGTCTAATCGAAGTGTTGTATTTGATGAAAAATTCTGAGTGCATTCGGAAATATTTTTAAATATTTCATTTGAGTAATTTAGCTTCATTGATGTTATTCAATGCTGACGCTAGTAAGTAGGAGGTAACTAATCATCATAAACCAATAAAAAAATTATAAAGAATCAATGAAGTTCCGCATGAATAATGTGGCTAGTGTACGTCTTTATCCGTGACAGCACTACACACATGTTAGTGACAGCGGGAAAATGTTAAAACAAGCTTTGCCAGTAATACCTCATCTTAATAGCTAGAAATGGACGTGCATACCTGGCGTGTCTGTATGCACTTCCCCCTCCCCCTCCACACACACACACACCACATAACCTGGAAATGTCTGCAAAGAGAGCTAAATTTTATGCACTGACAATGACAGACTCACGATATGCACTAAGCAGAGCTGCTAACTGCAGAATTCTTTCGGCAAAGGTGGACACTGTATTACTGATTGAAACATAAATTTCACTACTGCCGTCAAATGCACCTATTCGTACGTACTTGCTTACATACGTCAAGATAGAAGAGCGTGCCTTACACAACAACATCAGTTCTTATTCCAGTCCCATTGGCCGAGGAGTCTACGTGTGCCCACGTTGGTCCACTCGACCTGTGGATTCAGAAAACGGATTGCGCTCGGAGAATGGATATGTCCGCCTTGTGATGGACCGATCCCCCTTTTAAGGGAACTTGCCGAAAATAGTTCCGCTCTGATCCCGTTCGCAAGCTGTCAGCAAACCTGTATGACATATACCATTGATGTGTGTACAGTGAGAAACTCCTGATGATGGACAGAGGAACTGTCCGAAACATGTAGAATTTTATTCCAAAAATAAATTTGAGAAATTAGTGCATCTAGTTTGCTTTATTATAAGAACTTATCACGATACACGGTCACCTGAACCTCAAATTTGTAAGTAACGGTTTTATTTGGACGCGTGTAGGTTAATTTCGTTACAGACATTTCAAGTTTCAAGCCTTTTGCAAAAGGTGACGTAATTTTAATAAACTGGCACATTCGCAAATGCTGACGCTGCTGCCCTCTCTGGCTCGTCGTATTGTTGTATTCCTTTCATATGAGTCTTGTTACACTTATGCACGTGTATTTGTCTTACTTTGGTGAAGCTGTTTACCACAGATTGTTTTGACGTTTCTTGTTCAAAGCCGAAACTTCTGTTGCACCAGTCTTTCCACAAACCGCACAAACTCGTGATCCTTTTACTCCAGTGACGTATCAGTTTTTCGTAGTAACAGAAGACTTCACCCATCCATTTTCACGACGTCAGATAGGCATACAAATAAAGATTCGTGTCGGATAACATCCATGAAATTTCTTAACTGTAAAAACACCGTGAGATAAAACTTGTTGATAATATAACATTTGTATGAAAATAAAAAAATAGTGTATTTCATGAAATAGTCTACTTCTGCAGCTTAAAATAATCAGCCGAATGAAATGCCAGGCCTCCGCTGTCTTCTGGTGCCGGTCTTTAAGAAATCAAGCCAGTTAGTGGATTATGCCAGAAATGCTGCAGATGTTAAATGTTATTAAACAGATTTACTCAGATGTGTTCAGAAGCGTCAATATGATTACAGCATGAAAAACTCTACCTACTTGAAAATTAAGTTAAGGAAATTATGTATAAAATTAAGAGCATACATTTATGTGTCTACCACTAGGTTCATCTTCCCGTAATAGGTAGGCCCACTGACAATGCTGTCCTTTCCGTGTATTCTTCTGTTATTTATCACTGAGTCGGTTTCTATATAAGTTTTTGTCGGCTGCTACACCATTTCAGAAGTTGTTGAAGCCCTGTGCGGATGTTCCGTACATCCGACGCTCTGTGCGGTCCTTTCCCTCTACGTGACATTGTATCTGCCCATAAGGCTTTCAGAACTTCTTTAAAATTCAGTATGGGAGATTTCTACTAAAGGCTGTTCTAGGGCTACAAATGGTTAACCAAGAAATACGCACGATCTGTCGTTGGTTATCGTGTGCACTACACAGTGCCAAAAGAAACACATAATTATATTAATCGAAATTATGATATTTACAAATGAAGACGTCAAGGGGAAAGGAACAGGGCAAATACGAAGTACGCTTCCTGAAACAAGAAAACGCGACTAAAGGCAAACACAAAAATACACACAATTATGATGGTAGTGATAATATACAGACTGACTTTGCGATCAAGATATAAATAACATCAATGGGATTATCTATAGCCGTAACGCCTGGTGAAGTCATGGACAGCACTAACGTATCAGAGCAGTCGCCTATGGAGCAGGCGCTGTCTCGTGCCTCAGACACCAGCGTGCATAAAGCCCGTGCAAGGCTTATCCTTGAAGAGAATCCAGACTTTTCGATTTCACACGCCATAGACACATGAGCTCCTGACTGCATATCGTCACTGTTGTCCTCGCAGTATTTTACATCACATTGTCATGCTAGTAGCTGACTTTAATGCCTGTGTCTGTTTGGATGTCGGTGACGATATTCAGATTTGTCAGGATCCGTCCTCTGGACCCAACTCTGAAACGTATTCAAAGTAGCAGGTATTGATTTCTAAGCGTCGGCGTCGACGTCGGCCAAGGCGCCATTGACCTCGTATTTTGCTCATTCGACTCCTGCGCACATGCTTTTGCATCAATCTCATTGCCTAATATCGGATGTGTTTCACAATGTGTTATCTGACGTGGTTCTTCGCAAGATTTAGGTGAGTTTAGATTAGGTTGAGTGAGGTCAGATTTATCTATTGTAAAAGCAATGTTAAGGTCCCTAATTTGAACATATTTTCTAGTGTCCAATAAAGCAGGACCACTTATATTAAATTGGTCTGTTGATTGAGGCTGCTCAGGGACGTTCAACGATTCGGCGGGGAAACCTCTAGTGTCCGGAATGCTTTAACACCACTAAAGTACTTATATTATGAAGTCAGACTTAAAATCAGTTCACGTGTTTTACTTGTATGAACATTAAATAGTTTTGAGAATAAAATGATGTGACACAACATATAGCCACGACAGTTAAATTTGGTTGTCTACTTGCCAGCCGGACTTAGCCTGATGACTGCTCTATCTCCTGCCAGCATACTGTCATTATAGTTCTTTTTTCGTATCATGATCATTGTCGGAGCTAACTTCAATTGGTTCCGCATCTGCGCAGGCGTCGTAGGTAAATTACTATACTTTTCTGTGTGCCGGCATCTAAGTCCTATTTTGAAGCGCATTCATTGAAGCTAACCCTCTTCCTGCAGCGCTTATCCTCGAATTAGAATTCCAATTTTCCATCCTGTGGCTTTCTATATGTATCCCTCAGTATTTAATGAAGTCATTTAAGTCAAATAACACCAGTTGACCGCGTATTTTTAAAATCACCTTCCCTTGTTCAGGCAGAATTTGAATGGTTTGGGTTACTTTCGTCTTCCGCTTGAGAGGCTGAAGCGCCTTCATCCTTCCATTTCTACCTACCAATCCAGTTCTCAGCGTAACGTACACGTGCCTGCAAGACACTGCACTAAACAGAACCACTACACTTCTTTAATTCCGTCCCGGTCTTGAGGCATGCATCGCTTCTTCAGAAAATTCACATTTCAGTAAGGCTGTTCAGGGCTTAAGATTCTTTTCTCGACAGTCAAACGGTTTTAAATTATTGTTCTAAGAAAACTTTGTAGGTCTTAATTGATCGTTTTATTACGAAACATTTCAGAGAGCATTTAGGAGATATTTGTATGCTTCATTTTGGTACAGTTCATCCGTAATTTACCCCTTGCTTGTAGTTCTAGAGCTATTGTCAGTTCTGAGACACAAATAGTTCTGAGTGCGTTGAATATTAATGTCCTGATTTAAGGCATGTCACAATTTTTACGACTTCATACAGCACTGCTCTCATTTTCTTACGTTTATTTTCACGATAAACGCCGCTGATATGAAAAATATGCAAGCAAGTATAATGGCTGTCATTTCAGCTCAGTAGTTTGACGGCATAGAGCGAAACCACGCAACATTTTGCATAGTCCTATCATTGTGCGAATCGTTTATGACACGAAGATGTGCAGAGCGAGACGGCTGTTGCAGTAATGCTTGTAACATATATTTGAAAGTGTGAGAGGTTACCGTTTCGAATAGAGTTACGGAAACTGATTATTCTCACTGAGCTTATTTGTGATTTTTCATAGTCCGCCTATGCAAATATCAGTAACTTAAGATATACCATGACAAATTCCAACCACATCACTTCAAAGTCATTATTTACTGTAATTCACCATTTTGACGCCGTCTGCTGCATTTTGAGCGTAGCTTTATGTGATGCTAAAACTTACGCAGATCCGGGAAGTAGACAAAGAATATCTCGAAATTTTGATATATGGTGCTGGAGAAGAATGGATAAGATCAGTCGGAGCTATCGTGTGAAAAGTATAACATTGAGTCAAGGAGGACAGGAACATTCTACATCCGTTAAAACGAAGGAAAGCTAAATATATTCGTTGTTACACCGTGCACGTTGTTGAGTTACTCAATTATTATACCAACTACTGCACATATAAAAAATTTATAAAATTTACACATTAAAACATTAAAAACGCTCCGACATGTTTCGGTCCTAGGACCATCATCAGGGAGCCATATCGTCCTTGCTAAA
>Ga0131853_10024086_pt1 | contig 10988 bp, 12 predicted proteins | sample TergutLab28metaG_FD_92764 | JGI IMG/M metagenome (GOLD analysis project Ga0131853, IMG submission 92764) | Labiotermes labralis P1 segment gut microbial communities from Petit-Saut dam, French Guiana - Lab288 P1 (version 2) (version 2) | ecosystem: Host-associated > Arthropoda: Insects >...
CTTTTTCAATTGCCACAATAATTTTGCCACGGTCGAAATCGACGGATGAGCCGTCCCGTTTGATCACTTGCATGCTGCGCTTCCTCTCCCTTTGCTTTTATGCCGGGACTATTATAACAGAAAGCACGGGGAATTGCAATAGCTTTTACACACAAAATATTGATAAATTTTTTGGTCATTTCCACAACAGGCACAACATGTTGTGATGATTCAGCATTGTTTTTATTCAAACATACACTCTTGGCACGCGCGCGCCCAGGCGCACCGCGGCTTCGTAGTGAATGGTACCGCTTTGGGCAGCGAGCGCTTCCATGGAGATGCGCAAGCCGCCGCTTTCGCCTAACAGGATCACTTCGTCCTCCAGCGCAACACCGGGAATGCCCGTTACGTCAACCATGCATTGGTCCATGCAAACGCGGCCCAAAATTGGCGCAAATTGCCCGCTTATGATAACCTTCCCTTTGTTTGAAAGCGCACGTGGGTAGCCGTCGGCATAACCGATGGGCAGAGTGGCAACACGGGTTTCGCGCGTGGTCACAAAGGTGTGGCCATAGCTGATGCCTGTGCCGGGCGGCACGGTTTTGAGGTGCGACACGCGGGTTTTCCATTGCATCGCGGGCGTCAGGGCAAGCGCCTGGCGGTCTACTTCTTCAGATGGGTAAAGGCCATACAGCGCAATGCCGACGCGAATCATGTCGTAGTGCCGGTTGAAACTGAAAAACGCTGCGCTGTTGCATGCGTGTTTGATTGGGATATGAACGCCCAAAGCTTCAAGTTTGCTTGTGAACGCATCAAAGCGGGCATATTGCGCAAGGGCCGAAGTTTTATCGGTTTCGTCAGCGCAGGCAAAGTGGGTAAACAGGCCTTCAATTGTGAGGCTGGGCAAAGTTATGATTTTGGCAATGACCTGGAGTGATTCCTCGTTGTCTGCAAAGCCGATGCGCCCCATGCCGGTGTCAACCGCGATGTGCGCGACCGCTTGCTTGTTTGCCCTTTGTGCGGCATGAGAAAGCGCCTGCGCCTGTTCAAACGAGAAAATCGTTTGTGTGATATTCGCCGCCACAACTTGGTCATATTGGCCGGGCGAGGTAAAGCCCAGCAACAACATAGGCTTTTCAATACCTTGGGCGCGTAAGTCCAGCGCTTCTTCCAGCACGGCCAGGGCGTAATAGTCGCATTTGTCGTCCAAAAAACGCGCAAGCTGCGTGGCGCCATGGCCATAGCCGTTGGCTTTGATGGAGCACATCAGCCTGGTGTTGGGCGATAAACGGGATTTGATGGCCCGCACATTGGCCTCAATGGCGCTCAATGAGATTTCTGCCCAGCTGCGGTGGTGGGTCATAAACGGCTCCTTAATCGGTAATTTCTTGGTTGATCAGCCAGTGTTCGGGGTTGCGTAGCGGGTACCAGTCCACTGTCCAGTCTGTTTGAAGTGGTATGTCACGTTCGGCCCGGTCCCAACTTCCTTTGTCGGGGCAAAACCAGTCGATGAGCACAGGGGCTTGTGGGTTTTCGATGAGCAGTTGCATGGTTGTGCCAAAGCTGGACACAAACCCCGTATCTGCGTAGTTGTAGCCTGCGTGCACACCAACTGTGCAAAGCAGCTTGCCGTCGATGATTTCCCAAGCGATTTCTATCTCAATGTTGTGTAGGATGTTTGGGTGGCCAATGACAAAGCGTCTGTATTCAACTGCGCGCCGCTGCATGTATTGTGTGAGCTGCGTGCTCATCGGCAACGGGAACAACATGCCCGCAACGTAGTGTCGCACAACTTCGTCTGCAAGCGCCAAATAAGGGGTAAGGTCGGCTTCGTGCATGCCGGCGAAGCTTTCCGGCGCGTCAGGAAATTCAGGGTAGGGCAGTGGTGCCTGGGTTGTGAGCGCAGGTTCAGGAATATAGTTGGGAGATGATGCCGTGCCGCAAGCTGCGAGGACGACGGCTAAGACAAACAGGAGCGCAAACAGTTTTCGCATGCGTTTACTCCAATCCATAAAGTTCGTAAGGCCTGGTAAGCAGCGCTTGCCGATATAGCTCTACCACGGGCTTAACAGGAAAAAACATGCATTTGCAGTTGCCGATGGTCTGGTTGGCAATCAGCCCGGCCTGAATGGCTTGCGCTTGAATTTCATGCCATGGCTTGGTTGCTGGTTGCCAAACCTCGATGAACCACTCGTCCGCCGGATAGCGCGAGAGGACTTCGGTTGACGGCACAAAGCGTGCCCTGATGTCGGCAGGCATGGCGTCTTCTGCATAATGCATGGCGGAAAGGCTGTAGATATCAACCCCCAGCAACAGCGCATGGCCGCCGTGGTCGATGATGCGTTGAAAGCCCGAGCGGGCGTGCAGCTGTGCGTCTTTGCCCCAGGCGGCAACACGAAAAGGACCTTCTCCCACGGAAACGTCGGGCAATTGCCGGAATGTGTCGGCGATGCGCCCCATGTCGGTCGGTGTTTCATCTGGCGCGAGGCGTTTGAGCTTCAGGGCAATGCCAAGTGTACGGTCTTCTGTTGTGAGTGGCTGTGGGTGGGAAAGCGGGTATGCGGGCATGACGACAGCGCCTTGTGGGCCAACGGCATGTTGCAACGCACGAATGACATGTTCCGCGCCGCCCTGCACATAGCCGAACGAGCGCAGTGAGCTGTGTACTTCCAGCATCATGCCAGGTTGCACACCCAGTGTACGCAAGCTGGTTTCGATGTCTCGCTGTGTTAAACGCATAGCTGGATACTTTCGGGTGTTTTCGGCGGTGTTATGCAGGCAACCGCTGCCACAAATCCCTCCGGCATTTCGGGGTAATGCACATGCGCCTGTTCGCCAAGGCCAGACTTAAGCAGCGCTTCATGCTTGACCCAAAGCTGCAAAAAAGGAAGCGCTTCATCGCCGGGCCTGGCAATTTTGCGGCGAACAGCGGCTTCGTTGTGCACGGTGCGCGAAAGGGGCTCCACATCGCAGCCAACCGGGCTTTTTTCGCACACGGCCAGCAGCACAATGCCACCGGAGTGGCTAAGGCTGAAATGCGGGCCACCAGGCAAGTAAGGCTTGCCGCCGGGGTGCAGCAAAATATCATCTTCCTGGCAGTTCAGCACATGGCACAACAACTGCCGCCCGGCGCGGTGCTCGGTCTGGCGGGCAGCTGCGCGGTCAGCGGGCAGGGCAATTTGCGTGTAATATAGCTTTACGGTCTCATTCATCATTCAATCACAAGCTGGTGGAAGTGTTTTTTGCCTTTTTTGAGCATTACGGGCAAGCTGCCTTTACCAATGGAGAAAGCGATGCTGTCTGCTTTGGTGTCGCCCACAAAAACGCTGCCCTGGTCGATCAGTCTGCGGGCTTCGCCGCGTGATTTCGCAAGCTTTGTTTTTGTCAGGGCCGACACGATGTCGATTTGGTCGTCTTCAAAATCTTCGTCAATGAGTACTGTTGTGGGGATAGACCCGCTCTCTGCTGTGCCGCCAAATAAGGACTTCGCGGCGGCCTGTGCCTTTTCGGCTTCTTCTTCGCCATGGATGAGCGCAGTTACTTCCCAGGCAAGTTTTTCTTTGGCCTGGTTGACGGCGCTGCCCGTTAAAGTTTCATACTGCGCAATTTTGTCCAGTGGCATGAAGGTGAGCATCTTCATGCAGTTGATCACATCCGCGTCTGCCACATTGCGCCAGTATTGGTAGAATTCATAGGGGCTGGTGCGGTTGGGGTTGAGCCACACGGCGCCTGATTCTGTTTTGCCCATTTTTTTGCCTTCGCTGGTCAATAACAGGTTGGAAGTTAAAGCGTAAGTTTCTTTTTGGTCACAACGGCGGCAAAGCTCCACCCCGCCTATCATGTTGGACCATTGGTCATCGCCGCCCATTTGCAGCACAACATCGTGTTTTCGATTTAGATAGAGGAAGTCATAAGACTGCATGATCATATAGTTGAGCTCGAAAAAGCTCAAGCCTTTTTCCAGCCTTTGCTTGTAGCACTCAAAGCCGAGCATGCGGTTGACTGAGAAATGCACGCCGATTTCCCGCAGAAATTCGATGTAGTTAAGCCCCAACAGCCAGTCAGCGTTATTGACCATGATGGCTTTGCCCTCAGAGAAATCGACCATGGAGCTCATCTGCACACGAAACTGTGCGATGTTGTGGTTGATGTCCTCGTGCGTGAGCATTTTGCGCATGTCGGTTTTGCCGGAAGGGTCGCCGATGAGCGCGGTGGCTCCGCCAAACAGCGCCACGGGAATGTGACCGGCGCGTTGCATGTGGCACATAAGCTTTGCGGCTACGAAGTGCCCTATATGCAGGGAATCGGCCGTGGGGTCAAAGCCAATGTAGAATTTGATGGGTGGGCCCGAAAGCAGCTCTTCTACTTTTTCAGGGGCGGTGCACTGGGCGACGAGGTTACGGGCAGTGAGTTCTTGGAACAGATTCATGGGGTGGCTCCGTTTCGTTAAAATAGCCCAAAGGGCCTTAAACAGGCGCTTTGGGCTTTGCGTCGTTGCGGGGAATCAGGGCTGCAAGACAGAAAGCCCGTGGCGGTAAACCGGCACAGCCTGCGCGTAAGCGTAATACATTACGTGTGGCATAGCTTTCTCCTGGCAATTTTTATAGTATATATTAGTATACATCGTTTGTGTGTGGATGTCAAGAAGAAATATGGCGGCGCGATCACGCCGTTGCCGCAACGTCTTCTGTGATCCATTTGCTTACCCAGGCGCGGAGTTTTTCCTGGTAGCCCTCTTGGTCTAAGTAATATGCCATGCAATGCTTTGCGTCCGGCACCAAAAAGAGCTCTTTCGGCACCGTTGCGGCGCCATGGCAGCGTATGCTCATTTCGGCAGGCACAAAAGGGTCACCTTCGCCGGAAACAAACAATGTGGGTTTACTGAACTTTTCAATGTTGCCATAAGGGTCGCAGTCTTTTCTCAACGACTTGCCTGTGAACACTTTATACCACATGCCCGTGGCCCACATCACCGGCAACAAGAATTTCGGCATTTTTAAATCGCGCTTGGCGCAAAGCCACTGGATTTCAAAGCCGTTGGTAAATCCGCAATCTTCAATAATAAATTTCACGTAATCAGGCGGGTTGTGCACATTGCAGTTCATAACGGTTGCGGCACCCATCGACATACCATGCAGCACTACCTGTGGGTCACTGCCCAAATGGCCCACAAAGCTGTCGGCCCAATCTAAAATGTCTTGCCATTCTAAGCCCGAAAAACCGATGTACTTGCCCTCAGACCTGCCGTGTGAACGGTGGTCGGGGATGAGCAGATGAAAGTTGAGTTCTTCGCTGTAAAACTTGAAGAAAGGCGGGAATTCGCCCAAACCATGGTTGGTAAAGCCATGAGAAAATACCACCATTTTGTTGGAAGGCTTTGGGGCCGGCAAATACCACCCGCACAGCTTCAGGCCATCGCGTGATTGTAAACTCACATCTTGCGCGCCTTTTGTGTCGAACCAGGCGCGACCTTCTTCTCGCATAGTATTGGAGATTTCGCTTTGCCGCTGTGTTTCTTCATCGTTAAAGTTTTGCACGTGCCTTTTTTCTTTTTGACGAATCAGCACCATGCTGTATGCCACGTAGCCTACCAATATAATAAGTAATGCCAAACCAAGTAAAATACCGATGATTGTGATTGCCCAAACCATAAAATTCTCCCTTTCCAATCAACAAGTCTTAAAGCACTAGATAATGATAGCAGATTCGAAAGCGTTTGTCAAACGCAAAATGTGAATTTTCAGTGAATTTCCAAAAAAACACTTGACAAATTTGAGAAAAGTTGCTATACTACTAGTAGTCGAAAGCTTAATAGTCATTGCGCCTAGTTAAGCTTGTTGTTATTTGCTTTCTCCATTTTGCTTCATACAAACCCTTCAACCCTAACGCCCGTAGCTAACTGCTGCGGGCGTTAGGGTTTTTAATAGAGAAAGCCTGTTTGGATTTTAGTAAAAGCGTTCCAGCTTTTCTCTAAAATGGGTCTTGACTATGTATTGAAAATAAGATAGAATAGGGTGGTATGAACAACACCGTCATTATAGCAAGAAAGAAGCGTTCGCTGATTAACATGATCGGTGGGCTTATGCTTGTTGTGGCCGGTGCGCTGACGGCACTGTTGTTTTTCGTCAATTCCCGCCACATGCAGGAATGGTATGAAGTATACCAGCAATATATGCTGCAGCTGCAGGATCGCGTGGAAAACCTGCCCCACATCGGCTTAATTTTGCTTGCAGTGTTATTGCTTTACGCCGCGCGAAGCTGGCTGCCGGTGCCCATTCCGATGTTGGTGGTAATTACCGGTGTGGTGTTGCCGACGCATCTTAGCGTTACAGTAAACATCGTAGGGCTGGTTATTTTGTTAAGTGTGCGCTTTTTTTGGGGGCGCAAACGCGGTGGCGGGCAAATCAAAAAAATCATTGCCCATCAGCACGATATTGCCGACTATTTGGAAAACAGCGACCGAAGCCGCCCGTGGATGCTGTTCATGTTGCGGCTGCTGCCCAACTTTGCGCTCAATTCCGTCAGCCAAATTTATGGTGCCATGGGTTTTGATTATGCTGACTTTTTGCTGATTTCGCTGTTGGGTTTTTTACCAAAGCTGATTTCCTACACCATTGCCGGCCGCAACTGGCACCAACCGCTGGACCCGCCTTTTTTAATTCCGCTGATTATCGTTTTTGCTTTGGCAGGCATTACTACCGTCAGCGTAAACATGGCGCTCAACAAAGAGAAAAAACAGGAGAAATGATATGAACACATTGGAACAACTGGTTTTAGGGCTTTCAAAAGATAAATTTGCGCTGCAATTACAAGCGCTTTATGGTGACGACGCGCCAAGGCAGACCCAACGCCTGATGGAAGTCGCGAGCGCGTTTGAGGAGCATTTTGGCGTGCGCGATGCCGTTGCGGTGTTCAGTGCGCCCGGCCGCAGCGAGATTGGCGGAAATCACACAGATCACAACCGCGGCAAAGTCCTTGCTGCCGGCGTGAATTTAGACATCCTCGGCGTGGTTGCCAAACGCGACGATATGCGCATTTTAGAGCAATCTGTGGGCCACAAGCGCAACGATATCGAAATTACAAACCTTGAAATTGTGCCGGCGGAAACCGGAAAATCTGCAGCGATGATTCGTGGTATTTGCGCAGCGTTTGTGCAGCGAGGGTATCTCATCGGTGGCTTCGAAGCCGCAACCCATTCGGAGGTGCTTGCGGGTTCGGGCTTGAGCTCTTCTGCGGCGTTTGAAGTGTTCATTGCCACGGTGCTCAATGAATTATATAATGGCGGTGAGATTACGCCGGTTGAAATTGCGCAGATGTGCCAATACGCTGAGAATGTTTATATGGGCAAGCCCTGTGGGCTGCTCGACCAGGCCACTTGCGCCGTCGCAGGTTTTGTTGCCATGGATTTTGAAGATTTGAAATGTCCAAAAGTTACCAAGCTGGATTTTGACTTCGAAGCTTGTGGCCATGCGCTTTGTGTGGTGAACACTGGCGGGTCTCACGCGGGCTTGACGGACGACTACGCTGCCGTGCGCACTGAAATGGAAAGCGTAGCAAAGGCCCTGGGCTATGAGGTACTGCGCGAAACCACGCCTGAGAATCTTATGGCAAACTTGCCAAAGGTACGTGAGCAGTGCGGCGACCGCGCGTGCCTGCGCGCGTTGCACTTTTTTGCCGAAAACGACCGCGTGGACGCACAGAGCAAAGCCCTTGCCGAGAATAATTTTGATGCGTTTTTACAGCTGATCAAACAAAGCGGGCAAAGCTCGTTTATGTATAACCAAAATATATACACAGGCCGCCCGCCAAGCGAACAGCCCGTGTCGCTGGGCCTTGCGTTAAGCGAAACCATCCTGGGCAACCGTGGCGCGTGGCGCGTGCACGGCGGTGGCTTTGCGGGCACGATTCAAGCCTTTGTGCCGCTGGATTTACTGGAAACATACAAAACTGAAATGGAAGCTGTGTTCGGCCCGGGCAGCTGTTATGTGCTCAAAGTGCGGCCGCAGGGCGGGGTAAGGGTGGTTTAACATAGTTTTGGGCATCAATTGGTTTTTTACCGGGCGGTTGAGGCAAATAGCCACTTCCGCCCGCATTTTTTTTGCCCGCCCAGCATAGTATTCCCTAAGAACAAAGGAGGGGAAACACTATGCCGGAACAAAACAAGCCCGCAATGCCGCACAACATCATCTTGGAGGACCGCCGGCTGCTGACGGTGTCCGGCGTTTCAGACGTGGACAGCTTCGACGAGCACAGCGTGACCGTGTTCACCGACATGGGCGAGCTGGTGGTGCGCGGCAGCGACCTGCATATCAACCGCCTGAGCGTTGAAGTGGGCGAGTTGTTGCTGGAGGGCAACATCAGTTCGTTGAGTTATCATGACAACGTTCAAAAACAAAGCGGTGGCTTTTTCGGCAAGGTGTTCCGCTGATGGTCTATTTGCTGGACTTAAGCCACCAGACCCGGCTGTTTTTGCTCAGTCTTGGCCTGGGCTTTGCCTTTGGGCTGTTATATGATGTGTTTCGTGTGGTGCGACTTATCATTGCCCCCAAGCGCACAGGTGCATATTTGCTTGTGCAGGATATTTTATACTCCATTGTATGCACAGTGTTCAGCTTCTACTTTTTTTTGGCCATCGAGGACGGCATGCTGCGCGGCTACTGCATCTTGGGCATGATTTTGGGCTGGCTGGTGTATTACTTTTCGCTGGGCGCGGTTGCCCTGCGTGCAAGCGAATGGATTGTGCGCACACTGCGGCGTTTTTGCGCCAAAATGACGCATTTGGTTGCCAGGCCATTGCTGTGGATTTGGCGTGGAGTGAAAAAATGTATGGCTGTAATGCGAAAAATGCGCATTTCTACAAAATTTGCTAAAAAAAATTTGCATTTGCACTTGCATTCCACCCCACAAATGGTGTATAATGGGAGGGCTACAGCTTTTACTGAGAAAAAGGAGCGCCGTTTTGCAACACAGACGCCAAAAGCAAATTTCATTTCTAAGCGCCGCCGAGCGCCTGGCCCGAAAGTTGGCCGGGCGGAAAAACCGCGTGGTGAGTTTTTTGGTGCTCATCGCGGTGCCGGTGTTCGTGCTTTGGGCGGGGTTTCGGATTTTAAACAGCCGCGAAACCACCGCCGCCGTGGTCATGCAAAACGAAAGGCTGCAGCAACAAATTTACCAGTTGGAGGCGGCCAACCTGGAATACCAGGCAGTGCTCAACAACGACGACCCTGAAATTTTCCGCGGCTTTGTAATCCGAACCGCGCGGGAGCGCTTGGGGCTTTCCCTGCCGGGGGATCAAGTGTTCATTGACCGTGCGCTTTTTTAAATAAAAGAGGGTTTTTTATGGCGGTTGAAATTGGTGCGTTAATAGATGGAACGGTCAGCGGCATCATCGAGTATGGCGCTTTTGTTGACTTGGGCGGCGAACAAAATGGCATGGTTCACATTTCTGAAGTGGCCAATACTTATGTGACCAACATCCGCGAACACCTGGCCGTTGGGCAACAGGTACGCGTGAAGGTGCTCAACATTTCGCCGGAAGGCAAAATCAGCCTTTCCATCAAAAAGGCGATTGAGGCCCCGCAAAGCGACCGCCCGCAGCAATCACGCCCACCGCGCCGCCAAAGCACACCGAATGTTTGGCAGGGGCCACGTGGATCGAATGTCAACGGCTCGCAAAGCTTTGAAGATATGATGAGCCGCTTTAAGCAAACCAGTGAAGACAAAATCTCAACCTTGCGCCGCAGTGGCGACAGCCGTTATGGTGGCAACAAAAAAGGTCGCAAATAAATAATAGCAGAATGCAGATCCATCTGCGTTCTGTGTTTTTTAAAGACAAGAGGCAAGTCCATGAAAAAAATCCACATGTTAGAAATTGAAGAAACGATCGCACAGCTGTGTGTCGAGGCGAACCTGCGCTTGCCGCGGGCATTGTGCGCACGCATGGAACAGGTGGCAAGAGAGGAAGAAGCCCCGCTTGCGCGTAACATTATGCATGATTTGCTGCGCAATTTAGAGGTTGCAAAGGATATGCAGCTCCCTATTTGCCAAGACACCGGCATGGCTGTGGTGTTCGCAGACATCGGGCAGGAGCTATGCATCGCTGGCGGAGATTTTGAGCAGGCCGTGAACCGTGGCGTGGCGCGTGGCTACCGCGAAGGATATCTGCGCGCTTCCATGGTGAGTGACCCGTTGCGGCGCGAAAACACGGGCAACAATACCCCAGCAATTTTGCACACGCGCCTGGTTGCGGGTGATAAACTGCGCCTGACTATTGCTCCGAAGGGTGCAGGCAGCGAAAACCAAAGCCGCCTGAAGATGTTCAATCCGGCGGCAGGGCAGGGGGAAATGATTGAGTTTGTTTGCCAGACAGTGCGGCGTGCAGGTGGCAAGCCCTGCCCACCAGTGGTGTTGGGCGTTGGCATCGGCGGTAATTTTGAGCAAGTTGCCCTGCTTGCTAAGCGGGCGCTTTGCCGTGAGGTGGGGGAACACAATCCCGACCCATTTTATGCGGCGCTGGAGCGGGAATTGCTCGTTGCCGTGAACGCGCTGGGGGTAGGTCCGCAAGGCTTTGGCGGCAAGACCACAGCGCTTTGGGTGGCCGTGGAAGCCGCACCCACACATATCGCGGCCTTGCCGTTTGCGGTGAATGTGGGCTGCCATGTGAACCGCCACGCAACGGCAGAGCTTTAGGTCGCTTCGCTGTGCCCTATCCCAGGCTCTGTCAGTTCCTAAAACTGTGCACAGGTGGGGGGACTCTTCCGCCCCTTGCGATGAAATCGGCGCAGGAAAAGCCATTGACAGGCATCACCGGCGCACGGCCAAGCAGGCCGCCAAATTCCACAACATCGCCCACTTGCCCGGTCGGAATAATCCGTACGGCAGTGGTTTTGTTGTTGATCATACCAATGGCCATTTCATCGGCGATGATACCGGAAATGGTTTCGGCCGAGGTGTCTCCTGGCACAGCGATCATGTCAAGCCCCACAGAACACACACAGGTCATGGCCTCC
>Ga0131853_10024087_pt1 | contig 10988 bp, 7 predicted proteins | sample TergutLab28metaG_FD_92764 | JGI IMG/M metagenome (GOLD analysis project Ga0131853, IMG submission 92764) | Labiotermes labralis P1 segment gut microbial communities from Petit-Saut dam, French Guiana - Lab288 P1 (version 2) (version 2) | ecosystem: Host-associated > Arthropoda: Insects >...
CCCCCCCACACACACAATGCAGCACATTCAAGGAGAAGGTCAGAGAACAAGCCTCTGCACGACTACAACGCCATACCTGCCGAGAACAAAACCCCCCCACAAATAGAGTTATTGTCTGGTTTATATACATGTATTTTATATTACTATCTGTTCTGTTTCATAGTGTTTTTTCTGACTTCTGTTTTGATTTGGTTTGTGAAGCTATGCGTATGTGGAGATCTCTACACCATGCACGCGTGCATGCATATAGCTAGACCTTAAGTTCCCTAGACAACCAGATGTATTCAGTTGTCAGCAAATGACTGTTTAGCACTTATCGCAGCCAGACACAGTATGTATACAGGCAAAATTACTTACTTGTACAGTACCTTATCTAAATAGTTCATGTTATTCAACCCATTCATCTACTGATCTTTCAGCTTATTACTGCACCAAAAATACTCCCTTACTTTTGCATTCACAACTGCTTAAAAATATTTCATTCTGTTTCACACTGTTATTCTTCTTTACATAGTTCCTTGTTTGATTTAACAATATATTTACATATGCTAAGGTCAAATAATCATCATCATTCAGCCCCGAAATTTCAGCACTCTACTCGAGAGGAAATCAGACATCTCTCATGTTCTGAGGATAGCTTAGGAACTCATGTTGAAGGAATTCCAAGTCCCTTGGCCCTTCCTCTTTCTTTGCCTCCCTGAATGCAAATCAAATACTGGTAGATAATTCTTGTAGGCATTACACAATGACACTAACAGCGCTATACAGCTAAGATCTGTACACCATAACATATGACATTTGTTATAAATGGCTTAAGTTTGTGAGTAATAAAGACAACCATAGTCAACACAACTACCATATATTACAAAATCAATAGTTGCAATTGTAAAAATGTTTCGATACTCAAGGGTCAGCAACAGGCACCCAAATGGGGGTGGGGGGTGGGGGAGGGGGAGGGGGGGGAGAGAGAGAGAGATATGACAACCCTCCAAGGTTAAAACATGCAAAATTTTATAGGGGCACAAATTGCTCTTATAATATAAGACAGCTGTGTTGACTAAAACTGTCTTTATTATTTAGTTTACAGAATGCTACGCAATGTCTTCTCTAAATGAAAAAAGAAACAAGTTGGCATTGAATATATTTACATAACCAATTACTACTTGTACCACAAACAGTAGCAGCAAATGACTGTCTCTGTAATGCAGACACAGTGTTTTTTGTCAGTAGGAACTGCACTTTTTAACATTATTCAAATAAACCTCATGCTCCAGGGGATTAACCTACATTTACATTTACTGGCTTAACAGAGCAGTGATGGTGTACCTTCAGCGGACGATTCCCGTGACGAGCCGTGAAACGTTCAATATCGGTCTTGAGTTCGTTGCAGTGCTGGAAGGTGGAGCACTTGACAACAGCCCTTCCTTCTCTGTCCACACTTGTCACAAACTCAATGGCATCCCTCTGTGAGCACTTAATGACCCGGGCAAGCGTGGTGATCACCTGTAAAAACAATAAAAAATTCATTCCTACAGAATATGACACAGATAAGTACTGCCAACATGATCACATTCAGACAGCTTATCAGCCTATTCCAACGTTTGACACACTGACTCTGAAAAGGGGCTCTAAAATACAAGATTCTTTATTTTATACATTCACCTGAAGGACACAGAACCACAAGAAATTTGAGGGTCTCATGGCAGTGTTGCTGAGGAGTTATTTAAGTCTTCTGGGATGTGATTAATGTGTCAGGTTACAGATTCCCAACATTCAGAAGGAATGTAGTGTCCACATCTTGAGAATCAAGCAGTCCAAAAACTGCTTGACCCTGTCCTTCAAAACATTAAAAACCATTTACCAAATGAAACAGCATCATATCCCAGACAACTTAGACCACTTTCCAAAATAATGTGATCTGAAAATAAAGGAAAAGAAGGATGCTGTCCAATATGTTAACGAGACACACTGTGTAACGTATGGTTCTCATGATGGTATCAACATTATATTTCCCTGACATACAATGCTACATGGTTCACTAGAATGGAACAAATGTTTCAGAGAAACCTTCTGCCTTAATCTTCAGATCTGCTATCCTAATGATCGAGGTGGCAGGTTCCTCCAGCACACAGGTACTGATCTACCAAATGACACAGCACCACACAACAGAACGCTGTAACCCTGAATCAGAAGTACTGTTACGCACCATCAGATTTAGACCTGACGCAGTTCCAGAAAATGACAATCAGATTATTGAGCATTTTTTACAAAAAACTATATATATATATATATATGTTATGTGGTGACCATGTCTGTCCATCCAGCCATCACCTAGTATCGGGGACAAACACCGTACATTGGACTGTCACAAAATTAAAATAGGAGTCCTACACAAAAACTTGTTCAACAAGTGTGAGTGACAAATCTCAGCAACAGTCATACTACTCATTACGGTTTAACAAAATCCTACTGGTAGTTTACACACATTCTGACTGATTTCTGTGACATCTGGTGTACAAAGCTCCACATAATACGTTCAGTTACTTTGGGGTCCATGAAAGCCACAGTTGAAGATGTGAATGAAATTCTGCCCATATTTACTGCCCCTCTCTTCTCATCTCTATAAGATCTAACACAGCAGATGTACACACAAAGGTAGTGTGATGGTGAGTTTCATTAAATGCAGTGCAGTGGGACATAAACGAATTTCTATCCACACTTAACCCATTTGTTATTCGGCACTTGTGAGTTTTGTAAACATCAGCAAAGCCAATACCACACTTTGTTAGGTACATAAATGAAATTAGATTTGTGTGTACCATGAAACTGTTATGACATTTAGAAGGAAACAATGCCTTGGCTAAATCTGTGTATTGCATGATGGAGTACACGTTTTGCATTCTTACTCTGTTTTCTTACCTGTTCAAAAGTGTGAGTTTCATCATTGAACAGCACAGTGCAGTATGTATCTGCAGTATCCAGAAAGCCAAGGGGATCATCATCAGCTTCCCTCATTCGGAGATCAGAAGGCAACCCGGGTGAGTGATCTAGAGTAAGCAACTGAAACGCATACTTCAGCACTGCTGTAAATGCAGCACGGGCTCTTTCAGAAAGATCCCCAGGCAGAAAATGTCCAGCAGAGTCCGGCCTTGTTTCAGACCCTGTCAGGTGTATATCACAGAAAGGTTCTGACTTCCATGCTTCAGTATCTCCACAGTCACAACATCCACCCCCACTTGATGTTCCTGTTGAATACACAGACACTTAAAACCATACACACAGAACACTAATGCTTCCTACTTGGTCTGTATGCATACACACTTGTTGTTGAAACATGTAACAGCCCAAGATAAAGATGTCTACACATTTTTCTGCAACAATGATTTAAAACTAGAAGATAACAAGCATCTTGTAGCCAAAATTGTGTTATCCTGACATAGAAGGGAAGAAATGTGTATCAAATTTTTTGCCAGAAAACCTAAAGGGAACAACTCAATTCCAAGACCCAGGCAGAGATGGGAAGGCACTATTAAAATGGAACATAAGAGTGGGGACAGATTCAAGTGGATGATGTTAAGGTGTCACAGCAATGTCTTGTAAAGAAGAAAATTATGAAGTTTCATGTCTTCAAGGATATGACATCACGTGAAGTGGTAATCAGTTACCAATATTTCAGAGTAATGCACTTCCTCCATCTTCAGGGTAGTCGGAGAAGAGTCACATCCCAGAATATTCAACCTTCAGCATCAGTGCTCCGAAAACCTCGATCATGTAGGGAAATAAATCTTTGGGTTCCATGACGCCAAGAATTATATCAATTTCTCACGAAGAACTCAGAGGTAACCAGTATCCTTACTCACCCATCTTGTACTTATGATGACGATGAGCAGACTGCTTGAAACAGTCAACACAGAGGACACATGTAGAGTCCATACCACATTCACGGCAACTGTACGTTGGCTCTCCCATCTTGAACACTCGTCCACAAACTGATGGTGGGCTATCCAGTTGGCTCAGTTTGGTTATAACCTCTTGTGGATCACCATTAAAAATGAACTGTTCCAGAGTATCAAACAAAACCTCCTGTGCTTTGGATTCATCAAAACTCCAATCAAGACAACTTCTATTAGGTTCAGGGCTATAAATTTTAGGGACCCATATTCGCCAGTGCTCCTTAAAGTGTGTGCATGACAGCACTCCACTGGTGAGTTTATGATTCCATACTTCAACACACTGTTTTGATGAGTCTGGAAACACAGGCAGCGCTGGCTGTTCCATTTCCAGATCACAAAAGCTGGAGTCACTCTCAGCAGACTCACCCATCACAGTACCTTCAACATCTGGAATTAAAAAATAACGAAACGGTTTCAGACTGGCTCTGCATTACTTAGAGTTTGCTTCTCAGTTTACTCAACAACACTCTGTCAGATATAAAGGATATGTATCACAGAATGGCAGAATAACTGAACATAACTTCTGATAAACATGGAAGCAGTCATGCAATAATTTACCCTTTAAACCTGACCATCTAATATTTTTAAAAAATGTTACACCTTGCAGTAAACACATTGCATCACCACTACAAAGAACAGTCAGTTAATGCTGTTTATGGAACAGACAGCATTTATTACAGGAATCATGTACCGCACACTGCATTTGCAAAATCTGAAGTTTCTAAATGTTAAGACAAGCAGTACATACACTTACCACTGTGTTTGAAATAGATGGGAGAGAACAAGAAAAACCACAAAGACAAGAGACAGGATTGCCAGCCTTTAGACCACTAACAGAAAGGGCTGCCAGCCTTTGGACAAACATGAGGTAAAATGACCAGCCTTCAGGCCAAGATTTTGACTCAGACTAAACATAAAAACTCACACACCTTTCATGCCTCAGGAAAATACAAGCATTCTTTTACTCAGACATGAACCTCCTTTCTCTGTTCACATATTAACCTTCATCATCCTCTGAGAACATATGCTGGTCTGGTGAAAAGCCTAGCATGCCATATGATGGTCTGCATGTCTTCACTTGGTAGCAATTTACACGCCCATGCTAAGCCAGAAAAACTCATGCCATCAAGAGATGCAACTGGTATTTAAACCCGTCACCTAAAGGTTAACCATTGGCACCTATGTCAGGTACCGCCATTATGCGGTGAGAAGCTCAAAATTCCTGTCATAATGAAGTGACAGCATTCAATTCTGGCACCAAATGTTTAACTTCTACCACTAGAAGAACTTATTTACAATAAACTGCATACAGCATGAGCCTCATATACAGACCAGCTGACAAAATTATACAAAGAGAAATGCACACTGTCATCATAATCAAATAACATGCATAACAGGTAGCAGGTTATTGATACATGATTAACTATTTATCATATGTAACAAATGTAACTACAGATCTTCCATGGCACTTTAACAGCTGCGACAGCTGACTTGTAAGCTCTCATGCTCCATATTCAGCAGATATCAAATGCAGGTCAAAATCACTTCCTTCCACATCCCCTTGAATTCATTAATCACTGGTCATCCTATTTATTTGACACTAGACAGTCTTGAGCTACTGACAGCATGACAATAAGTAGTGTGGGCTACTGACAGCATGACAATGTGCAGTGTGGGCTACTGACAGTATAACACTACACAGAATGAGCTACTGACAGCATGACCCTACACAGAATGGGCTACTGGCAGCATGACACTACACAGAATGGGCTACTGACAGCATGAAACTATGCAGCCTGGTCTGCTGACAGCATGACACTATACAGCCTGGGCTACTAACAGCATAACACTACACAGCCTGGTCTACTGACAGCATGACACAATACAGTCTAGGCTACTGACAGCATTACACTACACAGCCTGGTATACTGACAACATGACACTACAAAGCCTGGACTACTGACAGCATGACACTACACAGCCTAGTCTACTGACAGCATGACACTATACAGCCTGGACTACTAAGAGCATAACACTACACAGCCTGGTCTACTGACAGCATGACACAATACAGTCTAGGCTACTGACAGCATGACACTACACAGTCAGGCATACTGACATGACACTATGCAGCCTGATCTACTGACAGCATGACACTACACATCCTGGTCTACTAACAGTATGACAATATGCAGTGTGGGCTACTGACAGAATGACATTACGCAGTGTGGGGCTACTGACAGCATGACACTACACAGCCTGGTATACTGACATGACAATATGTAGCCTGGTCTAACGACAGCAAAGGAGATAACAAGAGCATCTTTCAGTTGTGATAATTAAGACAGGGACTAAATCTGGAATTTCATGCAAACCTCTATTATAAGCATTGGTACACTGACGCTACCTTAATCAATATTTAATATCTTTGATTAGCTTTTTAATACACAATTTACAACATTTCACTTTTACCTTTTTGATGCACAGCAGCATTGTAAGAACTCACATCACTTCTACAAAGACTTTTTAATTGTTGAATACTTTTGCTCAATTAAAGTGAATATTAAAATTACCAAAATAAAATAAAGACTAATGATATTTCTGAATGAAAGGCATTATAAACAAATGTATAGTTTTAGTTGGATATTTTGTCCCCTTGTTTTGATAAAGGACTAGCGATTTATATAATCATGTTTTTATAGCATTATGGCTTCTTTCATATCAAAATGCCATATGGGAGACTGATGGATCAATGGACTGTGTGTGTGTGTGTGTATGTGTGTGTGTGTGCACGCGCGCGCACACACGTGCATGCATGTATGTATATATGACACTGCATAGTCTGGGCTACTGACAGCACTGTTAATTAAGCAGCAAATAAAAATCATTACACTTTACACATGTATCACAACAGCAGAGGTATAAATAATAACAATTCAAACACACCCGTGTGGTTTGAAATTTAGCTGTCTATACTATTCAACTTGTCTGTCAGTAAAATCAATATAGTTCAATGTGCAATCAAATTATCATTGGTGTTAAAGAAATGCATACAGCATGTATGGTAAGTTAATTTACTTCCGTCTCTTAACACTGAAGCCAGTGGCCACTTGTGTAGCTACTACATCTATAATTGTGCAATGCACATCATCACAATTCAGCAATAGACATACACATCCATGTCTTTTAATTTCTCAAATGATGTTAAAATTCATTAAATTGAACGAAATGTCAGTTGCTGTTGCATGAGACTTTTCAAACTGCCACATTAAATGTGCACATGTATACATACAATGGACTTCCTGTCACCAACATCAATGCTTTCAGCACACTGACCCACTTGGCTGACAACACAGCCACCTTCATGTGCCAACGGTCTAGGAATTCTGGGAACCTCAACCTCCTGGGGCCCTAAAGGGCCTGTCCAGGCTTGTATAGGGATTGCTTCACATGCTATACACTGACCTACTTATATGTTATATCTTCTTAAAGACATGTCACAAGCAAAAAAAGAAACTACCACCTTTTGCTACAACTTCACTGCAAATATTTCTATGCAACAAGACATGCAAAAAGAAACGTGTACTTTTCAACATTTGCCCAGAATGCTACAAATAATAGCAAATTTGGCCCTGGATGAAGACTGCATGACTATCATTTCGACACCAAATTTTATGCTTCCTCTGAATGCCACAGCACAGAGTACTGCTCAGCTCAGTTTCCATGATGGGCCTCTTGCCAAGGTATCTGTCTGTGGAAGGTTACTGTCCATCTGTTAATAGCCAGCCACCAGCACCTTCTACATGAATAGTCTGTGCAGCTTCAGTGCAACTCCATCTAACTCACATTATCTTATCAACACAGTTATGAGCCAGAAAATGGTGAATGTTGCATGTAATCATTCTCCACATGCTCATGTCTGAGTTTATTAATACTAAAAATGTAAGACAAAAGAAGAAATGTTAATTATGATTATGTAACTATAACAAAAGACTCCAAAAGCATCTGGTAATGAGCATGTACAGATCACAAGGTGTATCTATATAATACTAATAATTATCAAATGCAGCAGCTACATTTGGTTAATGTTAAATATACAAGTACACACCAAACTCACTTTAAAGCCCTAGGTAACAAATATAGGCCAACCAAAAATACTGTCTGTTTACAAAAAATATCCCAAATGACATAAACAGTTACTTCACTTTACTGATTCAACAGCAGTAAAAACATTACCAGCCAGTCTATCAGAGGATTCAGATACTTTCTGTAACTTTCTACATCATAAGCACTAAACACCTCTTTCCAATATTTTTGGCAACAAAGTGAAAAAATAAATAACCATCCTACTTTAACCCATTATATAAAGAGAACCATGCACAAAATGCAATTTCCAAAACACTCTATGAAAATCAATGCCAGACTTTTCCCTCACACAATAAAAATAACATTGTAGTTGAGTTAGTGTGTCATTATGCACCCTACACGCAGTCACAGAACAAATGAGACAGATATCACTAACACGTACACTGAGTGCTGTAAAACCTACCCCTTATACACATTCATACTGATTACTTATAATACCAACAGGTAATCCTGCAAAACCATCCATTACCCACTCATGAAAGAAAGTGAATAATGAAAAGTTAACTTGCCACTTCAGGCTAACACATAGGCAAGAAACTCAAATTAGCAAAATTGAATTCTGTAACATTCAAAATATGTTAAGGAACAAAATGTTCTGTGAACAAAACTAACTTCCATAACATTTTATTTATATAGCTAATTTCACTTGCTGAGGTGAGTGTCTTTACAAAGTAAACAAAAATATCATGCTAAGGTACCCAAATACAATAACTGTTTATAGTTTCTAATATACTCACACATTTCATAAATGAGAATTATATGACTCAAAAACTGAAAAATGATGCTGGACTGTGTTATCTGTTTACATGTGCCATGGGACACCTCCTTACTGTGCAAGGGATGACTTGTTCTACTGACTGATACCAGAGATTATAATGAAGGAAAAAAGATTAAACTGCTTAACAAAATCGTACAGATGGACATCCTATAGTACACATGGACCAAGTGCTATTAATTTGGTCTTGCCAAGTTTCCTCACAAAGACCTTACCATAACCTTGTGCGCATATATATATATATATATACACAAATAACAATCTGAATATAAATAGCCTTTCATTCCTCCAAATGATGATATCCACTTCGAATAATTTCTTTTCCATTATTCCTTCCTTCTCACACATAAAAAGCATACCTTTCCATCTGGTCGTATGGTACGTAAATCTAGTATATCTGCAAATTTTTAAATTGAGGTCGTTTACTGCCTTAAATATATCATTTGAACAAAGCGTTCACCTTGTCTTTTCACCGTTCTAACCATTCATGCTTATACCATAAGCATTCCTCTGAAATACGTACATTCACCAAACCCCTAAATAATAAGGAAATCCCCTAACAGAATACTCACCTGATTACGCAGTCACTTAATTACTCTACCCACTCTCTCTCTTCACGGAAGGCGTAATTATATTTCTGCACGTCCGTGACAAACAGGTAGCAAAATACAGAATAACTGTACAAATCCTAATTTCTGTATACTCGAATTCGATGTTATTAGCAACCAATCACACAATCGACCTGACAGTTAATGATTATTCTTGTTCGTATACACACTCCAAATTCTCGTCAAATAACAGCTGCGCGACTGCTAGCTCACGGATATCTACTACGCTGACCGCTGACGACATACACTGAACTGAACAGTGACGTCTGTGACCTCCGCTCACGCTAATGCAATGCGAAAATAAAGCGGAAGTAAATATGAATCAGCAATCTTGCGCGCTTTGACAAATTTCATTTTTATAACTGTATCTTCGAAAAGAATATCCTAAATTAATCGCTAATGTAGCGAGTAATACCACAGCACATTACTCCATTTCGCCACGCCCCCCTCCCCCCCCCCCATTTGTATTAGAAGCCAGTGTTAATAGCGTTTCAGTCGATTAATAACGAATATCTACAGTATATTAATCCAATAACTTCTTCACTGTTCGTGGGTCGTCTAATTCGGGCTAAAGGTATTGACTAAGGGCGACAATACAGTTACTAATTCCAGTCACGTGCAATTGAACTTTGGCCTATTATCGTCATGTATTCAATAAACATGGGCGTACTAGTTTCCACCCATTTCTGAACTAATCTTACAATGGCAAATTTTCACCGCATACGTGCTAATTTGTAGTTTAAGTAAGCCAACCGTGTAGCCTAACGTTGGGATCACCAAAATTGTACTAAGTCTCCAAAATGTTCAGCTTCTTTTGGGTAAGTTGTATGCTTTCTTCTGGGTAATTCTCCGGCGGCTGAATTTTATATACCGACGTTTCGGAACACTGTCTGTTCCATCTTCATAGGCCTATGAAGATGGAACAGTGTTCCGAAACATCGGCACATCAAATTCATACGCCGGGGAGTTACCTAGAAGAAAGCACACAACATTCAGAACATGGCGAAAGTTTGAAATCAAGAATCCTTTTGGGCTATTGTTACGAAGTTCAATATAGGACAAGTGTCGTGCCACATGTTGTCTTACATAATCATATAAAAATAGCGTACATATTGACTAAAAGTTCAATATGAACATGTGGAATCCATGAGTTAAATAAAAATCAATTCAAAGCTTATGTTTGACAGTAGAGTAGCGTAGCTAGCTTTTGTTTCATTTTTTTTCGCGCCCGGGGCAGTCGTCACAATGACCACCCCTACCATAAACTATCAACTTGAAAGAAAATAATATCTATGGAATTTTAAATTTAATTTTGTTCAATAATTTAAAATGCATCGAACGCAGAAAGTATTTTTTTTTTATTTCAAATATTCATTTCGCCACTCCTTGGGCTCTCTCGTCCAGGGCGAACGTACTACTCTCAAACCCCCCCCCCCCCCCGCGCCCCCCCCCCCCCCCCACCCCCCCCCCCCCCCCCCCAACCCCCCCCCCCCCCCCCAAAAAAAA
>Ga0131853_10024088_pt1 | contig 10988 bp, 4 predicted proteins | sample TergutLab28metaG_FD_92764 | JGI IMG/M metagenome (GOLD analysis project Ga0131853, IMG submission 92764) | Labiotermes labralis P1 segment gut microbial communities from Petit-Saut dam, French Guiana - Lab288 P1 (version 2) (version 2) | ecosystem: Host-associated > Arthropoda: Insects >...
ACACCGTACAGTCACACTCAACACAGCACACAGTACACACACCGTACAGTCACACTCAACACAGCACACAGTACACACACCGTACAGTCACACTCAACACAGCACACAGTACACACACCGTACCTGTGACCTGCTGCCACACCACCGCATAACATATAACGATGTAGTGTTTTTACCGAATCTTAACCTAAATATAGCTTAAGCTAGGCTGTAATGAAGGCTTCATGATGATGGTCGTTGACCGAAACACGTAGGAGCAAGTCAAAGTGATTTTTAATGTAAATTTTAAAACTTTATCAAGTTTAATAAAGAGTGCATTTGTTGGTGTATGAACTTTATAAACAATGTCTGTGTTTAGGTTTAGACTCTTGTATTTGGTCGCACGAGCTGTGAATCTCACATTTATATAAAAAATAATAATTCCAATGAAAAATGCTACTATTAGTATACATGCTTTCATCTCCTCTGGGAAAGGGAGAGTTTTAGCGACACTGTCAATAGCTAAGATTACATGGCGTCGGTGCTATCCGCACGAAATGCTATATGGAGTACAGGTCGAATTAAACTGACATGGAAAAACCCAGGTACTCTGAGAAGAACCTCTCCTACTGTCCCTCTGCCCACCACAAACGGTCGCTTATGCTTTTTTGCCCCAAAGACACATCTAGTTGACTGTCAGTTCGTGGGCGTGGGTTTAAAAAGACGTATCAGTTTGGTGACGGACCACGGTTTACAATACACAAGATTTCAGGTCTACGAATCCAATTTTTGTGGCATCCCTTTGATTCTGATGTACGTATTCAGATGGCGGCGAGAGACAAGACGAAGAATTTTCCTATTTATTTATCTTTAGCCTATTTCCCTATAAATATCGTAGACGAAAACAGCTCATGACATATAAATACTTTTGTCATGTATTTGCAGTAGGTCTGCAGCCCCGCATTCCGCCCTCTGAATCAGCCGACCACTTTTCACTAACTTCCGTATGTGCGTAACACCAATGTACGTCATTACACTCTCCAATTTCCTACACACAGTAACAGCAATATGTCAGGCACGAGAACATGAGAGATGCAAACAACAGTAGCGCTGAGGGACCGGATGGAGTGTATAATAACGAACCTTGGAAAACTATCTGACTTTTAAAAGGTGTTCCTATTCACAGAACGCAAAATAACGAACACGTGTCTTCCTTTCGCTTTCAGACTGATGGCTGTAACAAGTAAAGTACTGAAGCCGGGCACGTGAAATCTGGCAGGGATATAGACGACGGGCCTACACATACCCACACATCACGTAAGATATCGTTTCAAATCAACTTCAAACATGGGGGCGTTGCGAAATTTTAAGGTTAAGCTTATATCCGACAAATTTCAGGCGAAAAAAAAATTGTACGACAGAAGTTTCTAACAAAACAAATCAATAATAACAGTAATGGGTCTTTTGGAATACAAATCCAAGCAACAGGAAAGTATGCTCTGAATTCTGCTCTGAACTCCCATGTCATTGTATTTGAAACAATTGAGAAAATAGCAGAGCTCAGTAAATACAGCAAATAGGATGCGATGCGCTGACTTTCCGTGTACAATGTGACATACTTAGGCCACTGTTAATGGGTATCGCCTGGTTTGCTAAATTCAAACAATGAATTGAAAGATGACGCCGCATCCACCAAACGAAGAATTTGTCTGTGCTGAAATAACTGCCAGTGATGCAACTGCCAGTGCGTAGCACATTCCGCTCAGTCAACTGCTGGAACACCGACCCATTCATGATCAGACGGTACGTTAACTAGAACAGAATCCAGAACTGTAGCGAAAATTACCATCAAAGACCCTACAAACATGGCTCGAAATAAATCCTATTCATGGGGCTACTGAGGTTTTCAAGGCGGTGTGGTTGAGAACTCATTTCCTGTGGGATGTGACGCATCATTACTGGACAACGGGTCCCCAATCGTTCGAAAGAACACAATGCCTTCATTTTCCAGGGCCCTAGAGGCCCGAAAAAAAAATTCTTCTCCGAGTTGGTACAATCAGTACCAAGCAGACTTTCTCCCCGAGAGTGAGCCGATCCTCGCCTCCATCTAGTGCCGAGACTAACAGCGCCGCATATTAATTCATAATACCATCAACGCGACATAATCTTCAAATTGACAGCGTCGCTGAAACAAATATGCGAGGCGCTGTATCATCGTTCCCAAATAAGCCATGTCGTGTTGCCTTATCAAACACCGGCACGTCATCTTTTTTGTACTCCTACGTACTAACGATGATCCGTATCAGCTACGTGAACAAAGAATTTGTAAGGCAATGACGGTAAATTACAACGTATGTCGCACACATTTCGAAACGCAAATATGTCTACTCCTTGGGTAATTCGCATCCACATGGAGCTATAGTCTGATAAGCGACCGTGTGCGTGGACGTGGACAGATCGCTCGTTAGAGATGTTACACAGCGTAAATTGGAAGTTACCGACTTTTAGGGACGACCTATCGGTCCCGTCTTCAAGGGTCAAACAGTCCAAGAATTCTTCATGAACTGCTTGACCCTTTAAGACGGGACAAAGAGATTGTCCCGAAACGTGGGTAATTACAAATCTACGCTGTGTAACATCCCAGAAGAGTGAATATCTCAAGGGATTACATGTTTCGCGACTTGAAAAAAAAAGTGGGAAGAGTTCTGTTCTTCACACTTTACTTCCTGTGCCGTCTATTTACTTTGCAACAGTTACTCCGAATCGGTATTAAAAGGAGACAGAATCGGATACAAAATCACTAATTACGCATTTGAAATATAGGTAGTAGATGTACCTTTCCTATATGTCCTTTAAAGAATCATTCTCTGGAATATACGCAAGGGACACTGAATGTTTCGGCGACGAATCGTTACGTAGTTGAAAAGGCAGGACTAGAATCGGAGCCTTCAGATTTTATCTTATATACACGTATATAAGTCTAAAATTGTACACACTTATATAAGCCACATTTCTGACAATGTTATTCATATATACCAGTCTTTGTACGAAACACGGATGTTGCAATTTCCATTTCTGGTTCCCAGAGAAGTAAAATGAAGAACCAACTCGTGACAGGAGGTCTGATTATATTCTAACAGCTGCTATACAGGGCACGATAGTCAAGGGCATACCTTACAAAAGAATTGTGCAGTTAAGACTGTAAAATCCGGGCAGAAGCCAACAAAATGCTCCCAGTTTATGTAACCGGCAATAAATATCTTCTCGTCGTTTTAGGTGTACGTGAACAAGAACGGACAAATGCCAACCTCGGCTTCTTAAGAAAGGCGCAGTTCGTTTACACATGACGTCTTATCTGCTATCTCGTTGTTTTAACTCAATTAAACCCACCACTAACACAAACACTACAGACATGCTACGTACATCCACATTCATCAAAATTTGTCAAAGAAGAAAGATATGTGGCACCCACCCTATACGTTACGTCAGAAGTTAAGAAAGCACATCTTAAAATGATACAAGTTGTAGATACTTATACAATGTAACACTCGTATTTACTTCTTAGAACCCGTTTTTTTCGTATGGTCCTACCACCTGCGCCTACATCTTCAGAGTGGTCTCTTTTCTGTCGTTTTGCCCACCAACACTCACATCCCCCTAACACTTGCCACATGCCCCACCCACCCCATCCTCCTTGCTTTCATCACACTACTGATATCAGGTGAAGGAAACATATCATGACATTCCTCATTACGCAAAGCCTCTTGTTCCTTCTCCCTTATGCCCAAGCGTCTCCCTCAACACCCTATTCTAGAACATGCTTGACATGTTTTTACATTTGTACCGTGCATCTTGATACTATCAAAGTTTATTATACAACAACGAATGCACGAGTGACTGTCTTAAAAACAATACTAAAATTTACATTAAAGTAGCTCCGACATGTTTCGGTGCAATGACATCATCTTCAGGAAGCTCATTATCAGCGCTTGCTGACGTCACACTTTGATAAAATAGTCAATTATAGGTTCATCAGTAGAGTCTACTCCCGAACAGTGCGACATTCACACATCAAGAAGGACACTAGCAATATATGCAGCCACATCACCGCTGATTTAATCATACACTGATGAACCATAACTGGCTATTTTAACAAGGTGTAACTTTAGCAAGCACGGGATAATGAGCTCCCAAAAGATGGTGTGACTGCACCGAAACATGTCGGAGCTATTTTAATGTAAATTTTTATATTGTTGTTAAGACAATCACTTGTGCATTTGTTGGTGAATAATAATCTTTGATGTATGACATATGTTCTTCCCCGCGTGTTAATCTGTAATATAATTAAAAAGCGCAGTGCATATCACAAACCAATGCGTTTCGTTGGCTAAAACTACAATAACCAAGTCCACTGTAGCAAGGGATATTGTGTTGGCCACTGTCTCGAAAACAATACCGTATACAGATCACGTAAAATCTAATGTACTCTCTGTTCAACTCTTACCTAAATATACAAGGCTATTCAAAATGATTTTCGGGGTACAATTGTCCAGCGGCAATTCGGCACCAAATTCGGAAAACAACCACCATCTGACAATTCCATTCGAAGGTGGTATGCACTGTTTCAAGAGACAGGGTGAGTGTGTATCCCGGAACTGAAGGTACGAATCAGAACCGCCATTGAAACCATCACCGCTGACATGCTACAAAGACTCTGGAACAAACTCGATTACGGTGTTGATGTTTGTAGAATCACAAAGGGTGCGCATATAGAGCACCTGTAGGGTATGTAACAAAAACTTGGAGTGTTGTTCTATTAAAGAAAAAAAATACATATACTCCTATCTCAAGTGTATTGTGTATGACAAGTTGTTAAAACCCCGACAACCATTTTGAATAACCCCGTACTTCAGCGTACGCTTAGCATTTCAAACCCCCCAACTACCACAGTGTTATACTCCAGCCGATCTGATTACTTTGCACATAACATATAAACATACGAAACATATACTGCTTTAATTAGCTTCCCAGAAGCCGCAGTGTTTTTTCTGTTCCTTTTTCACTGCCGTTATTTACACCTATATTCATATACATATTATTCATTTCCACTTGTTCCATAAAGTACATATTTATTGAAATTGGTTACAGGAACAATTTTGTAATTTATCTTTGTACACCTTGTATATACTGTCTGTGTAATAAATCTCTTTAAAAAAAAAGCATTCCAATGAAGTACAGTCCATTCTGTTCGGTTTACATCAATAGTGTCGGCCGGAAAATCGGGGCTTGGCGAAGCAAACTGACACTCGCGCAGTGATCCATGATCGGCTGTTTTCGGTACAGCAGTCGTCAGTCCAACGTGCAGAGATGAATATATACAAGTGTACATACGAAATGTAATTGTCTATTTAAAATCTGAGTAACGAGCCTGAAAAGCAAGACTTCCTCAACATTCGTTCCTTAAAAGAGAATGTTCTGGAGGAAGAACAGGAAGATAACAGACACAACGGTCAGGCACAAGGTGCTCATACAAAGTAAAACTTAGCACTAGAGGACCCTAAAACATATAATTAGCGCAAGACGACCTCAGAACATGCAAACTTGGCACAACATGCCCCCAGAACATGCAAGCGTGGCACGAGATGTCCCCAAAACATGGACCACCAAACTTTTTTATGGCAAAGCGCCACACCCGTTATTGTGGGCTGGTATGCGGGCCGCAAGTGGGGACAACAGGTGGTATACACAACCGCCCAAATGTTTGTGTAATTTTTATAGTATATACGTGACTTCAAAAGCAGCATTCAACAAGGAAAGCGCCCTTTTTTTACCGGGCAAAGTGAACTTAAATTTGAGGTAGAAACTAGTAAAGTGCTACATTTGGAGGATTAGCTTTGTGTGGTGCCGAAACTTGGACACTGCGGATATTACATGAGGAATACTCGGTAAGTTGTGAAATGTGGTGCCGGAGAATGGTGGTGATCAGATGGACCGATCGCGTGAGAAGTATTGCATGGAGTCAATAAGGAGAGGAATATCCTACAAACTATAAAAAAAGGCTAACTGGATTGGTCACATTTCGCGTAGGAACAGCCTTCTAAAACACGTTATTAAGGGAAAGATAGGAGGAAAGGATACAAGTTACGGGAAGACGAGAAAGAAGAGGCAAGCAGATAATGAATGACCTTAAGGAAAAGAGTGGATCCTGGAAACTGAAAGAGAAAGCACTAGATCGAACTTTATGGAGAACTCGCTTTGGAACAGGCTATGGACCTGTCGCAAGACAGACTATTGAATGGATAAATTAGTGAATGAATGAATGCATGAATGAATGAATATGAATGAATGAATTAATGCATACATACATACATAAATACATAATTTACAAATGCGGGCGTGGGCCACACAAAACAATCTTGCGGGCGGCAGGTTGGAGACCCAGGTCCTAGAACATTCAATCTTGGGACAAGATGCCCCCAAAACATATACATTAGGCGCAATATGCCCCTAGAACATACAAAGGCCTGTTGATTTATCGGTTACTAAGTTTGTAAAGACTCGTGTTGCTGACATGTTTACGTGAACGTGAAAATCGTTTTCGTGCCAAGTACCGGCGAACGCCCCGAAAAGATTATTAAAACACGCAAACCGGCGGTTCGCAAAGCATACCTTTCGAATTAGGGGCACTGTTGACCTCTGAGGTACGCTGGTACTAGAGCGACCTCTGAAATGTGACTCGCAATCTAACACGGCAAGCCAACAATGTAGACATTACTTAGTTTGCAAAATCGTGGAACCCTAACAGACAGACCTTACCAGAACACGAGGACGTCACACGTCCAAACACACAACAATGAACAAGCCGTGTAGGTGCCATATGTATTTATCCCGGCAGAATGTAAGGACTTACCCTAATATGTTGGGGTGTGACAGCTGGTTCATCAGTTGAACCTCCTTCAGCATGTTTGGACGGTTGGATCGGAGCAAGTTCATTTTCAGAACCATCACCTGGCCGGTTGTTCGATGCGTTACCTGCAACAACAAATCGGTAGAATGTTCAATTCTGTCCACCTCAAGCACTGTTTTTGAATCTTTAACATATCGTCCTCCTTTGTGACCTTCAAAAATTCTCACGTCCACACCCCCAGCCCCAACACAATCTAACTTGATGTTTTACAGGTTTTGAGGTTGTCAGCAATTTCAGAGGAAAAGTGTGGAAATTTTGAACCCATTACTCAACCGAAATTTTCAGCTACGGCCTTACTTTAGCTGACAAATATCGTTAGCCGCTTCCTGTCGGCTCGATTATCACATTGCCTCCGCCCCACTCCTCCGATCATCCAAATGCGCAACGGAATATCGGCAGGAAGTGACGTATAATATTTGTCAGTCAAAATAAGAATCCGTATTACCGGTGTTACGAAGACGAAGAGGTATTACAAACATTACAGTCTTCCGTGACACAACGCTGCTTTGACTGACAATTTGTTACCGCAATTTCACAGCAACTCGCTGGCGCCATCATCATGGTAACCTAAAAAAAAAAAAAAGTATTATACACTGTAGATTGGTCCCAGAGCTTGCGTGGACACGATCGTAAAGAGCAAACATCCCGGTCCCATCGGGAACTAAAAATAACCAGTCGGAAATAATCGTCATATTCGGATAATAATCGGGGACAGCGGCAGCACAGTGGTTAAGGTGTTAGGCTACAAATAGGGAGGTCGCTGGTTCGATTCCAGATGGTATCATTGGAATTTTGCATTGACATAATCCTTTCGATCGCACTATGGCCCTGGGGTCGACTCAGCCTCTAACAGAAATGAGTATCAGGAGTATTTCGTGGGGGTAAAAGCGGCCGGTGCGTAAGGCTGACAACCTTACCACCATCCTGGGCCGTTGTCACGTAATCTGGGAACCTTAACTTCCTGGACGCCGCTGGGCACCTCAGGCCTGTACTGGGACTGATTTACCTTTGATTTTCGGATAATTATATCGTTACATCGCCTAACCTGAACTAACTCCCCCTTATAACATTTAACATATTTTATTTTCAACCTGTCGTGCACGTCCAATTTTTATTCAAAACCGAAATAGCCGACATTCTGTTCATTTAAGGGAATGCGTCTGTTAACAGACTGCAATCGTAAATATTTCTTGATTTACATTTGTTCAAGGGTCGAGACAGTGCGGTATGACTGCACAGTCACTTTCATCAGCTACCCTTAGCTCTTGTGAAAGGACAACTGACTTCCGGGTAGAAATTTTAAACCGTAACGGTTACGACTAAGAATCGGAGATACTAAACTATCAACCGCGAAGTACGATTGCCATTATATCCGCGTCATAAATTAAATTACGCCTTCTAACAGAATTACTTTAATCTGTTACAAATTTGTGTATGTAATGGTCCGACTGGTAGAACTCCTTCAATAGTTTATGCCGAAAAATCACTAGAAAGCGTACGGCCTTTTATGAGCTGTTTGTGTTGTACTAGTTTCATTTTGCGAAGTAATATAATACTGAAGTTCACGTTTCATTAAACCATAATCTATTAAAACATTTCCTTACTGTATGCAAAACTGTACATAGACAGTTGGATTACAAACACGCTTGCTGTCAAAATATTGTGTCCAAAAAATCCGCTTGTCCTGATATTTTCGTGAGTCCTTTCCGTCTTCTGTAAAAGTGTGGATCGGTGGATTACGACAAACGGCCGTTTCATGAGCGATACGTCAACGACTCAGTTACGACGAATCATGGAATGAGCTACAAGAACCTGCAGAAGGGCCATAATCTACATATAAAGCGCATGGCACCAACTGTACTCAATAACACGAATCCGCACGGTGGCAACTTTCAATGAGAAAACAATACCTAAGTAAGAGGAACAGCCTTAGGTCGTTTTGAGCCTGAAGTGAGCGAAGTAGCACTACGGAAACACCGCACAGGCATTAATAATATCGATTACCTGCGAGATTCTACCGGTTCTCTGTCGTCTGCATTATATTTGTCTGGCACGGTGAGGCCCAAGTGTACATCATCGACACAACAAAATCTCATCACACTACACACGAACTACATTAATTCAAAACAGAATCAACATATCAGGGCTCTATCAAAACATCTTTAAAATCAACAATACGCTGCATGTCTTTGGTTCTCGCTGTTAGTGCAATGGGTTATTCTGTGATAGTGTTTCAGCGGCATGGGATAAGCCTGTACCGCCAAAGGTTTTCCGAAGATCAAACAAGGTAGCAAGGTAGGTATCTGTAATAGTAAAAATGTGGTCGTTGCATATTTAAAGGTACCATCTCAACTTTAGTCTGAAGAGAAAAACGAACTTTCTACTCGGTATAGTAGCATTAATTCCATGAGTTCCCTATCATTTTGCATCATGACCTTGAGGGTGATTCTCAGCCACTGCTTAGACAAGTACAGATACAGACTGCATGTGGCAAACTGAGTAACAAGAGTACTCATCGTAGCGTTAGTGCGGACAGCAGCTCTTTCGATACGCAGTACTGAAACCTACCCTTACGCTCCTTCTACACTAAGCACGTGACTACAGATGCTATGTAAGCTGAAGGAGAGGCACATGACTTCTCCCTCTTGACTCTCGTGACGTTAGCACAGGCTTGCTGGCCAATCGCCAGAGACTTTATTAATCCTGCTGTACTACCTGCTGAGAGACATTGCTTAGACTTCCCTATAATAAAATAAGAAACGGATACTACTTATGACAAAAGGATTCTACCTACCCCTTTCCCTTGTCACAACCTGCATATATTCTTTCACTTTTCAGCCACATTAACAAATGCAACGGTAGCAGAACCCGAAGTTTCAGCACCACAAATACAATACTGATCATCCATCTGCTCCATATGTTTGTTTATATCGTATCTCTCTAAGATCCATTTAATGCTGCTCTCTCAAATTTTCTTCTCAGCTTTACCAGTGAACATCTGCGAGAGATTTCGCCCACCAAAATTCTGTATGCATTTCTTGACTCTCGTTACACACACATGCCCCATTAATCATAACCTTTGTAACAGACCAATAAAATCAAAATCTGATAGATCTGTTATCCCAACGCCCAACCGCCAAAGCAGCAGAACTACCTTTGTCGACCGTCCACTACTGCATATTCACTGCACACGCAGCTATCCTCCAAACTGGGGGGTCATCTCCGAGGTCGCACCGTGCTGTGGTGACAACAGACCCACCTAATACGAGATAACCCATATTATTAAATATAAATAGCACTAGCATGTGATGCATGTAGAACAGTCAAGTTAATCCGACAGGCGATGTGTCCCATCTGTGTTGGTTACGACGTTAGTTGAGGGCTGAAGTTTTGGATTTCATTAGCCGACAAACCATGTAACCAACTAATGTACATCACAAACCGCTTTCTCATCTCACCCTTCCAGCCTCTCGATTTTCTGTGTAACTACTTTTCAAGAAATTGTCCACACCAATTCTGTATGTATTCCAGGGGTACACAAATTTTTAAAAAATATGGCACCTCATACTTCTAAGCGCCAGAAGAGTGAAATTACGCCAGTTCAATACCGTGGACCCCAAAATATTAGGCACGACCATATAAAATTTAGTTGCCCGGGCGAGTGGCACCCGGGATTTGTGCACTCCTAACGTATTCCATATTTTCTCTGAGACAGACATTCAACCCACACCGTCGCCAAACTCCCTGCAGCAAATCTTTCGTTATAAGTTCGTATTCACTAAGCGGGTGCAAAAGTTTACTATCGTTAATGCAACCTGAACTTGCATTGCCGACGTCATAACAGCCACCTCAAACCAGTCTGCGCTCCAACACCCTATTTCTTTAAGGCCCATTTCAATATTATCTTCCCAACCAAGACTTAAAACTAAACTCCGTGGCCTTAGTCTGCACGCGAACTATACCGACAGAGCGGCCGCCGCCGGTCGGCGAAGTTAGTGCCAACTTTTGCGGATAGAGGGGTGTCACGTGGTCAGCGCAACGG
>Ga0131853_10024089_pt1 | contig 10988 bp, 4 predicted proteins | sample TergutLab28metaG_FD_92764 | JGI IMG/M metagenome (GOLD analysis project Ga0131853, IMG submission 92764) | Labiotermes labralis P1 segment gut microbial communities from Petit-Saut dam, French Guiana - Lab288 P1 (version 2) (version 2) | ecosystem: Host-associated > Arthropoda: Insects >...
ACACACACACACCCACACTACACACACACATACACACACACACACACGCGCCCACATTACACACACACATACGCCCACACACACACACACACGTCCACACACACACACACACACACGCCCACACTACACACACACACACATTACAAAACAATGTAAAACTTACACCACTGACAAGACAAATTCAATCACTGTGTTTTAAAGTGCCTTCAGTAGAATTCTGAAAATATGTTCCTCTTCTTAACTATAATCCTGAAAACTACGTCATTATAATTACATTGTGTTTGCAGCTGTACTTCCAACTTGGCTGTATACCACAAATCTGAACTCTGACCTTCAAAGAAGTAGCTTTCTTCGAACCACAATCTTAATGACCACCAGCCGACCTCATAAATAGCCTCACAATTACAAAATCGGACAACAAAATAATCCAAACACCAAACAAAATATATTACATAAATAAGCAGATAATTTCGTTCCACTCATGATAAAACAGTTTTGCCTTGAGAATGATGAGTTTGATCAAATTCCGAGTAAAACAAATCCACTCATTAAGTCATAAGAGGCACAAATTGTAAAATACTGTCCACGTCAAAAGTGCATTTTAATCCAGGAAGAGCCTTTCTCGACCTGTTAAACATGAAAACAAAAAACAAAAGGAAATGGGCAAAATACAAAACGTATACCCCTTTACGAGTAAATGGTAAAGGTAAAGGTAAAGTTCACCCTAGAACAGGCCACGAAGGCCCAGAGTGGGAGGAGAGGTATAGTTCTATTCTTTAACCTCGGCGCTAGATCGGGGTGGGTGGTCAACGCCACACCCCGGCCGCCTTACCCCCGGGAAAGACCCGATACCCATTGTATAGGAGGCTGGGTGGGTCCCAGGGTCGGTCTGGACGGGTGCGGAAAATCTCGCTCCGAGATTCGACCCCCGGACCGTCCAGCCCGTAGCGAGTTGCTATACCGATTGAGCTATCCCGGCCCACTCGAGTAAATACTTGTTCTTAAAATTAATTACTCTTTTTTGTATCAGGACCCACTTTAAGACGACCAAACTAATAGTCCTGATTCTCAAAGAGGTAATGAAGTGCAATTCATGGTTCACTTTAGCCTAATGTTAGTCCTAAAAAAGGAAAACAACTGAGGGACTTAAGAGACGACCACAGTGAGTGTGCGTGCGTGCGTGCGTACCTGCGTCTGTCCACTTTAACATTTTAACCAGTTAACCGACTTGCAAGATATTTCGTACCAAAGTTATGTCATCAAAGGACAGCTCACTGCCCCACCTTTCAAAACTTCCTACACTTAGTATTGACAACAATTCGAACTCGCGAACTTGTGATGATGGGACTAAACCGGCGATCATGAAAAGATTTATGATAACAGATACTAAACTTTTGTAGAAACCAAAATAAAAATATGGCGGTCATGCGAAGCGTCTCTTTACATTTACGTTTTATGGTCATATCAAAAGAACCACTGTAGATATCCATGTGCATTTAGTACGGAGGAACATCACACGCATACCATGACAGTGTCATGAACACTGTGTTCACGCAAAACGCTCCAATTGGCTGTTGAACGTAGGGTGCATAAACGCAATGAAACCAAACTTATCGCTAAGCCACAGCCTTGAACAGCTTACGACAAGGACAGAACCCGTAATCCACTGGTGCCATCCTTCCTACCGAAACACGTGACCTCTGGCATGCAGACCGTTGTGACAATTCATTCAAAATTAACATGCGCTTACGGTGACTCGGAACAGTCACCAGTCATGCTACCTTTAATGTTTCGATACTGCCACTGCCACATTCGCTATAGACGTGTACAGAAAGTGTTACAGTACGATGTAGCACAATTGGGAGAGCCACACCCTCGTATTGCGGTATATCGAGGGTGGCGTTAAAGCGAAACACTCTCTAATACGGAATTCCTGCTTATAAACTTGCATGTGCGCTACGTGATGGCGCTATATCGGGGATTGACTGTATACTCAAGGGCAGGATTACATACACATGAATTACGAGAATATTTATAATGCGACCGGAACAGTGCGAAGGAAGTAGGGAATTCTGGTCATTCGATGAACTTTAACCCTCTGGAGACCAAATCAGTCTACCATATACTGTATATGATTCAGTTCGTACTTCCCAGGACACAGTCGCTGTTTACTGTAATACCCACACAAAGAAGGCACAGCCGTCCCTGCCCACACTATGGTGGCGTATAGGTTAAGATGGAGTATAATTCAACTCATTCTTACTCTTCGTGCTGAATGGAGGTCAGTGGTCAACATCACGCCCCGACCGCTGTACCTCCGTGGAAGGATCACGGTACACATTGAACAAGACGCTAGGTGGGCCCCAAAGACCGTCCGGATGCTTTTAAGAAGACATAAACCTCCCCCCCCCCACCAGTAGTGTTCGAACGCCGGACCGTCCACCCCGCGGCGTACTCTCTATACCTACACTATCCCGGAACACATATACACACTACGTGGACAAAATGTAGACTTTTAGTGTTAAATCTGGCAATACATTTACTACTCACCAGGTTTTAAAGGGTTATAACGGAACACCGAGGAATGATGTTAAAAGACAGAAAGTAAAAAGTGTAGGCACCATTCCCTCTTGAGAAACTAAACGTTCCTCGGCCAGACAAGAAATTCCCCGCATTTATGGAACCCGAAAGTTCATTACCATGTTCACAAGAGCCCCTTAGTATTCCAGACGAACTTCTTCACAAACTCAGTAACCAATAGCTTCTCCAGAAGGGTTGTGCTCCAGGGACTTAGACGCGTTGGTGAATAACAAAGCAAAGCAGCTGAACCTGCTTCAGTAATATACAGACACGCGGACATCCACCGCTAATTCGGAGAATGAATTATTTCAGATTAATTCTGATTATCTTTACCTCGAGTTAGACGCTTGAATAGAACCCCTGCAGGCAGATCAGCTTCTAATTAGGACAAGGCTCTCCGACGTCTATCAACCACACAAAACACAGAAACAATTCCGATTAACAAAAAATAACACCAACTTAAATAATATTCACTGGGCACACTGCCGTGTGATCACTACACCACGATAAACATATTCCGTGTTATAGTTGCCAACGTTTTACAAAAGCAATGTCCACACAATTCTAATTATTATAAAATGTCCTCCACTAATGGTGTTGATGTATTTCAACGCGGTATTGAGGACCAGACGTCAGAATCAAGCTACTGCTCCAACTGCGCACGGGGCAGACACACATACACTAACTGGTATCGTGTTTAGGCACGGGACACGCGTCGAAGTCCCTAATCACGTGACCGTTACAGTATATCTCGTGCTGATAAAAGTGATGTCTTCCTCCGAGCTGCCATTAGGAGATAACTTAATCAACAGCAAAGGAGGGAATGAGTTAAAGTAAGCGATGGCCGACGTCTCCCCGTCGTGGGTTTGCAACTCCGTAACAAAGAGCACACAGCAGCAAGTGAGATCGCTCAAGGCAAACCCACGACCTAGTGATAGGATTCCACAACAACACGTGTGTTGTTGTGACTGTAAAAATGATTTTCACTTTAATACAAAGAATTCTCTAAAGATCTTAACAGCCGGAAACTCAGACACGTAAGTTTTAAAAATCGATTCACATTTAAACAGCGAACAAACTCCGTCTGCACTATAAAGGCCAAATGGTTAACCTTGCTTAAGCACATCATAATACCACAAAAACAAGCAAATACATTCTGTGGCTAGAAAACGAAGTCTGCTGAGTTACAACGGATGGTAGTGGGTACCAGTGTGCTTTAAAGATATCGTTTCTTATTCCCTCGTTAAATGTGTCACGAAAATAAGCAAAGACACGTACCATACGCAAATACATAATATTCAAATAATGTAATCTGCGACCCGGCGGGAACATTAAAACTCTGGCAATGACACGGATGCACAATGCCTGATTTCAGGCTTCTGACGCGAAGTAGATACGAACTGCGCTCTCTGGGCTATAACGCAGCGATTATAGGTTAATTCTTATAATAAAACCAACGATTTGCACTAATTACTCAAATTTATATTTGGAATAGAACTCTAAATGTTTCGGACAGGTTTTCTGTCCATCATCAGAAGTATAGCACTGGAGTTCCATCCTGATCCCGCTAGCAAGCAGTCAGCATAACCTGTATGACACATACCTTTTGCTGTGTGTACAGTACTAGACTCCTGATGATGGGCAGAGATACTGTCCGAAACATGCAGAGACCTACTCCAAAAATAAATTTGAGAAATTAGAGCAATCACGCTGGTTTTATTATAAGAATATATCACGATGCACGGTCCTCTGAACGTCTCATAGGCTAATTCCTTACCGACGTTTCAGGACAACCTTTGGGACCGACAGGTTGTCCTGGAACGTCGGTCAGGAATTGCCAATACTCGCTGCATAACAGTCCAAAAACAGCACAGTTCTCACGAATGCACAAATTTTCCGAAAATCCACGAGAAACCTCAAAATTCTATGCGCCATACAGATAACATGAAGCAAGGATAATTAAGACCCACAAATATCAGGAGCCACAATACAAAATTTATTCGGCCGGGCCACCCGAAGCCCACAGTTCGTGCAATCTTGAGTAACGAGCTTTATCTATTCATCAGAAAGTCACTTCTGATGACACAGTGAACAACCTCCAACCACCACCCGCGCAAAAAAAAAAGGTACACGAGGTGTTAATGACAAATGCTGTTCGATCTGTCACACCTGTGAATGACGTAACATCGGATGAACATTGTTACAACAAGCACGGACAGTTACAGTTGACTCTGTACACGTGAACACTATGAAGTCATTGGGCGAGTAGCGGTGTAGCTGAGCACTAGAAGGACGTGAGTGGTCAGCTTGACGCACCGGTCCTTTACGCCCGGAAAAAATTCCGCCGGTGTCCACTGTATTAAGAATGGATGACGCTTAAGTGTGCTCGTTTCGACGAACAGAACAATATCTTGTCTCTGCCGGGGATCGAACCACACGATTCCTCGGTCGTCCAGTGAGTAGCCTCGTGACTATACCGACTGAGATATCGCGGCGCCGTCTCAACAGTAAAATGGTATCAAAAGTTATCTATGGCCTGAAGTCAGAGACAGCGCAGTGGCCGTCCGCAAGTGTCTTCCTGAACCTTGTACTGTACAGCAGTTAACAGTCCCACTCTCAGTGGGGTCACATCATAGTTTTTTTCAGTCCAGATTCAGTATGTTTCATTTATTTACGATTTACATCGCTGGGATAGCTCAGTCGGTATAGAGACTCGCTACGGGCTGGACGGGTCGTGATCGAATCCCGGTAGGGGCGAAATTTTCCGCACCCGTCCAGACTAGCCCTGGGGCCCATCCAGTCTCCTGCACAGCGGGTACCGGGTATCTTTACGGGGGTAAAGCGGTAGAGGCATGGCGTTAACCACCCACCATCATCTAGCGCCGAGGTCAAAGAAAGAGTACAGATACAACTTTACTCCCCTTCTCCGCCTTCATGGAAGGTTATAGGGTGAAAATTACCTTTACCTATTAGGGTTTATAAGACTACAGGGCATCGAATGTTAGGATCACATACGAGTACTGAATTGAATACGGTAAAAAAAGTAAAACTCTCGCCGAAGACGCCACTAAGGCACACAGGACAAGCAGAGATACAGTCCTACTCACCCTTACACTCGGCACTGGATGGAAGTCAGTGGTCAATTTCACACCCCGACCGCTTTACTCTCGGGAAAAACCCCCGGCACCCACTGAATTTGGTTGTGTGGGCCCCAGAGCCGGTCTGGACGGTTCTGGACGACGGAAAATCTCATGTCCCTGTCGGGATTCGAACCCCGGACCGTCCATCCCGTAGCGCAGTCACTGTACCTATTCTTACTGAATTTGAAAGGACATGGAATGAACTGGCCATGGTCAGATTTGAGGTACTACCTTGGCGTTTGGCTGGAGGGACTGACAGAAACCACGAAATACCTCAACAAGGACAGTCTGTGTTCCGGCCAAGTCCGAAGCAAAAGTCACTGCCTGAAACACCGTGCTCGGTCAAATGCTGTGAGTAGAATACATATTCCGCCATTCACAGCAGGATTACGTTTTAAAACCCTGCAACATATCTCTAGCTTTACAAAAATGAAGCCAGTCTACAAAAAAAAACACGCATTTAGATAGAGGACACTAGTTGCGTGTAACGGTGCTGCCACTTGCTTAAGACTTCCATGTTACATGAAAAATGGCTGGCAGAGACAAGTGAAATGTTAACTCTGGACACAAAAAATGCCAATTCGTATAAATCCAAATCCACGTGGAGTATGATTACAAGGACCGTTATGGAAGATGCCAGTATGCAGTCCATACACCACAAAGCAAGGCACACTGCGATCCATGTAGAAGACATAAAGAAGAAAAGGAAAAACAGCAAATTCCTTTCTGACAAGCTGCCAGTCGCTCAACTACTTAAAATTCCCTGTCTTTCATGGAACCCTCTCGTTTATTCTCGTCTTCACAATAGCCCCATAACTCGTTTTATGCTCATCCATTTAAATCCACTCCACAACCTCACAACCCAGTTCTTTAAGATTCATTCTAAATAACCCTTCCATCTACATCTAGATATGTTAAGTGTTCTTTCCCCTTCATGTGCACCGACTGGAAGTTACGTGTGATGTGCAAAATGCAAGCACTGCCCTTTTCTGAAACGCGTCATTTGGTGCACTCACGTTGTTTCTGTCTTTCCATGCAATTTTACGTAAAGCAAGTGTAAGTCTGTCCCCGTACTTAAATTAAGCACCGTGCCAAGCATGTGTATGGGGAAGTTTGGGCAGTTCTATGCAGTCTTAACCTCAGCGCTAAACAAAGGTGAGAGTGGTCAGCCTCAGGCTCCAACTCTTACGCCCTTATTCACTGCACAATCGGTGTGGACGCTGTGAAGACCAGGAGTAATTAAAACACTGCCAATAATCGTCCCCATATCCGCCGGCCGTCCAGCCTAGTCACCATACCGACTGAGCTATTCCTGCTCCTGCATTCATATGTACACAAGTCAACACTGCAAGGCTCTCAGTTCTTCTCCACGTGGCATTTGTGGCGCATACCAGCAGCTTCCTTCTTAGTCACTTCAGATTTTATCAAAAACTCTCTCTTACATCTACCTCGATAAAGATCGTTATATTACGTATGATGGAAATTAGCCCTTTAATCCCTCCAACAGTCCATAAGTCATATGGCAACACACTACATGCACATGGAATGGTTTTGTTAAGTTCGAAGCCCATACAGGAAAGGACAGATAAGTCAACGAAAGAATCGACACACATTGCCCCACCAGTACGCCTAGCAGCCACCCCACTACTATCACTGGCCGACGTCTACAAGCCCTCTCTCTGCAGTAAAGTGCAGACATGTTGGGGGTGTACATGGCCGACTAACCCCCACTACGCATCTCGACTGTCTAGTTCCCCCACCTGTTGACTAAAACAGATTTAATGGCGTGCCTGTGTTTTCAAGCACTTGTCCTGACAGAAATAATTTACCATTTAACACCGTAACTGAAAAAATAATTTACGAAAATAACACCGGCAGGTCACCACAACTGGCAGCAATACCTACTGACATCATTAATGAGAAGATTCATCAGAAGGTCCTGACGAGTGCGCGGGATGTAACGGAAGTAGCAATGGTACAACTCGGAACTGTTAACACAAACAGTTCATGACAGCAGGTCCACTTACAATATCTTGTATGGAAAGTGCAGGTCTATGTCACTGACTACTGGATAGTCAGTGACAATCATCCTCAGACGTCATCATAAGGCTCCTGCCACATTTGGCTGCAAGGGAAGAAAAGCGTGTGCAGGTGTATCAGGCGTAAATGGTATGCGGAGAAGAAGACAGGATTCGGAAACATGACAACGAATGACAAGCGTACTGGCCCTACTCTAAACAAGCACAATTTTTTAACATTTCAAGTGTAGTAACGTTACTAACGACCTGAAAAGAAATGAATGCTCTTGGAGTACTCAAAAGTAAGATTATAAGATAATAAGAAATATCTTGAACTGAACGATAACATAACCTGCACCTGTATTCGTCTGTCCGTCAGTCTATGTACACATTTGACGGTACCCTTTCATCCCGGGACAAAACATTCAAGGAGATTCATGTTCTTCCCGCCTTAATCACACAACGAACATTAAGAACAGTGCTGGCACAGGAACGATATCACATTTCTGTAAACTATATCCACAAGCAAATCCCTCTTCTAGTACCAAAGTCGCTCAGCTGACCCACAAATATTCCTCCTTTCACAGCACACAAACATTCATTACAGCGTCACAAGAGCCCCCTACTTACTGCTCCTTACCCTGAGTCAGATGAAACCAATCCACACCGTCAAACCTTCTCTATTCAAAATTAAAATATCTCCAGGAATACTCTTCAGTCGCGTGAAAAAAATGTAAGCTCTAAATATACGAAATAAATGGCGGTACTTAACAACAATAAGCTTAATGTTTAAATAAAGTACGCCGATTAACACTTCGTGTCCAACACTTACAGGTGTCCCTATATTAGCGGTTAGGATGTTAGCACGTTAGGACTCCTGCTTCACAAGTGACACATTTAATTGTGCAGATTAGTCATGCTGTGAATACTGTGAATACTCCTAAGTGGGCATATCTTGTGTCTCTAACACACAAGGCATACTTCACTCCACTCACAGTTGACAATACCGCATACCTTACACTGCGTGACACCACTCACATTAAACATGAAAATAAACATAACTATTAAGTTACAGGCTAGACACAACTGGAATCACAGTTGAATATCAAGTTATCACAAATCAAAAAAAAAAAAATACGTACGGCAGCACAGCCGGAATTATAACTTTCGAAGCCCTCAGGCCATATGACCTCTGTAACCCACGCAGTAACAGGCCGATATATTACTGAACACACAGGCCCGTAACTAAAATTTAAAGAAGGTTACCTACCAGTGGCACTCCACAGCGTATCGCAGTGTATCGTGTAGGCAGCTGTAAGATTATGTCGTCTTATTTCGTAATATACCGTGCATATTACACAGGCGACTGAGGTACAATTATCACTGCGAAGGCCATGAAGGTACGTAAATCTGTAGAGATGCAGCACCACACGTCCTTAACCCTGGCACCAGACAGACACGATTGGTCAGCTTCATATTCCGGCCCCGGCCGCTTTATCACCGGTACTCACTGAGAAAACTGATGTGGCCAGCAGCGCCGGTCTTGCCCCTGCCGTGAATCGAAGCACACGTGTCCACAGCCGTACACGCCGCAGTATGGGTACTGTACCGACTGCTATCTCGGCTTCTGGTACATACATGATATGAAAGTGACAATTGACATAATGTTGGCCTAAACACAACGTAACAATGACGGCATGTACACTCCATCTGCGACAGTAGACAGCTCAACTGTTTCTTATTTCGAAAAAAATGTGAAAAAAAAAGATACATCGCATACAGTGCGAGTTTCTCCCTTCTAACCTACGATTAATATCTAGCCCCTTGCGCTCGAAATGCGTCGAAAAACGCAGGTATGTATAGGGTAACGCAAAAGTTACTTCACTCTCAATATTTAACAACAGAGAGGCCGTGTCAAGCAGCTTTTGGGCCACCCCGTGTACTTGTAGTGTCTGTTATCGATATCGGAGCGTAAACAAAATTGAAACGTGTCAACACATGTTACCAAAACTTATCAATAACCATTCTGAGACCAGAAATCCTGAGAAATTGTCACTGATTTTCTTCAGACCCTCCAAGGAAATAGCGGGACATCACAATTTAGCCTACGGCCGCTTATTTACACAACCCAATCCGCGCTCCTAATCGCATATCAGACGCTAGAAGGGTGTTTGCCAGCCAGGGTCCCACAGAAGATTTTTGGGGTTCCGAGTGAATCGTGGAATACACAAATAAAAATATTGAAGTATGGCAAAAAAAAAAATTTCAAACAGCCTTTGAAATTCCGTGGGAATTTTGTGCGCCAACTGATAAACAGGAGTCATCTCCGTGATTTCGCATTTTGACATTTAATATAATTATCCAATAGGAAACAGACACGAAAAGTGTTTCAGTTTGTTCTTGCGATATAAGCGGTCATACGGTCACCTCTTTACTATAATTTTTCTTTACAATAATTTAGCAACAACTGCACATTTAAATTGTGCTCCCCGCTATCAGCTCCTTTTGGCCAGTAAGCCTTCTCATACGTAGGCACTCCTGGGTACATGAAAAATTATTTTAGCAGTTCCTCCATGGAAAAGGGTTTGGAAGCAATGCGCTACAGGCTGCAGTCTGAGCTATCGAAAGTATCATCAATGACAGCATACACAAATAAATAAGGCTAGCGAGAGTCATTAAAAATTCAACGAACATTTTTTTTAAGAATTCGGTTTATAACTAAGGCTTCTCCATATAACCTTTCTATTGATCCAACCTTATACATTACACTTTCTGGGCGACACTAGCAATAGCGAAATCAGTCAACATGCACGCTGTGAATGCCAATCATCATGGAAAGACAGCCTGACACAGCAACGATAACAGCACCTCTATGCGAACAAAAAAACGCGTTGTTGTGTTCATTACTGCTTCAAATGAGTCATGTTTTTAACTTTATTCTGTTAAAGCAAACTACATGTTTAAAACAATAAACTTACTTACTTACTCCATGGTGAAGAGTCCTTCTTGAGAAGCTAACTGGTTTGCAGCTAGTCAACAAATTTCCCGTATTTCACGGAACCCGAGGGTTCATTACCACACTCACAAGCGTCCGCCACCTGTCTCTATCCTGGGCCAGTACAATCCTGTCCATATACCCACATCCCACCTCCTGGAGATCCATCCTAATATTATCCACCCATCTACGCCTAGGTCTCCCCAGTGGTCTCTTTCCCTCCGGTTTACCCACCAAGACCCTATACACCCCCCT
>Ga0131853_10024091_pt1 | contig 10987 bp, 13 predicted proteins | sample TergutLab28metaG_FD_92764 | JGI IMG/M metagenome (GOLD analysis project Ga0131853, IMG submission 92764) | Labiotermes labralis P1 segment gut microbial communities from Petit-Saut dam, French Guiana - Lab288 P1 (version 2) (version 2) | ecosystem: Host-associated > Arthropoda: Insects >...
TCATTTATGAAATTCACAAACTCAATAGACTATGACAAACTATAGTGATGAAGGTGTAACTACAAAGTGCTAAGAGACATCAATCGATGGTTATACATTGTAAAGGGAATGCAGTGTCCGACGACTAGAGCAGAGGCAGACCTTGCGTCCTCTACCTATAACCAAGTGCCAATAGCTAGTCACATTATAGTATGTAATATCACTTCCGGGTGATGAAGCATGCTTAATAATAAATAATAATAATACATAAATACATACATACATGCATGCATGCATGCATGCATACGTAGGTACATAAAGACACCAGCAAACGCTTGCTACTATTTTTTGGTCCTGTCCATAAATACCTCATACAAAATACATAACGACAGAATGTCAGCCTTTTCCTTTCATGTGTAATGATTCAGTATGACATGAGTTACAGGCCTGTGTACGGCACCCCGTCTGCTGGAACAACCCTCTATGCAATGTGTCTGGGACACATAGACAATACACACAATTCTAGTTCTAATGATGAAGATATTGAATAAGACTCTGCTACTCTCGTTGCATTTTGGACCAGAAAAAAGTATGGTCATAAAGACAGGAGAGTGTAGGATGTTGAAATGAGCCGACAAACTCTTCAACCGATCACACGAAACTATTGCTAACTCAGGTACCTCTCACAACAGGACGAATGCTCTAATTGCACCAACACTCCAGGAATTCTAATATTTCCGGCAGGGAAGCCTCATCACGTAAACAGCGACAATGGGTTTTCTTCAACATATTTTGCTTGTGGTGAATTTCCTTGCAGCTCACTATGCTTTTATTGAAGGAAACTGTTGCGTCAAACACACATAAAGATACACTATCAAGGTAAAAATAATTCAGGAATCAAGCAATGACCCATACGTTTATCACATTAAAAACGCCAGTAGCAATACGGCAATAAATGGCACTGCCTTCTTCTGTTCCCATTCACAATTACCAGCAACTCATAACTAAAACCTGTGATATGTAAATTCAATCTAGACCTAAGTTAACTACACAGTTTCGCGTTCTCAAGCTCTTTGGAGTAATAACGCATGAAACGTTAATTCAGGATGATTCGTATGAGTGAATGAGAAGGTAACTCCTGACAATGCACAAATTGGTATTCCCCCCCACCTGTCCTGAAATTGGGTGGTTGTTGTTAATGTTCTACCTTGCCTCGACAACTGCAGCAGAAACATGCAGGCGGTGACGAATTCATTAATTAACATCGCCACAATATCTTGAACATTCTACGGAAGCCCTCCAACAAGCGGAATTCAAGCGACGCCTGCAATACAGGACTTGTCAAGCGACGAAGATGAAATACTCTGTTATTTGTGATACTGCTGCTAAATGCGTTGTTATCTATTGTCTATGTGTGATTTACGACAGCATTAATTGATGTCTTGGGACTGTAACAAGTAATCGCTTTTCATCAAATTCATATGCGAAAATAACAAATGAGTACCACAGATTCAATGACTATCATATGGCCAAGATATGACTACAGAATAACACAAAGAGACTAAGAGAGATACGAAAAATATGAAGCTTTATGGGACATCATAAACCTCCAGAGTTTCTTTACTTTCCACATTTTTACTACGAGCTTCGTGAAAATGTGATGAATGTGTCTTATTTACAAAACCATCACATGTACACAACAGTGCAATTTCTATCCCTGCTGCACGTTTCGGCGTTACGCCTCCATCAACTTGGAGTATAACACACCCAGTTATTTAAAACATGTTAAAAAGTAGAAGTGATCCCGTTAGAGGGCCGGTGTGGCCCAGAGGGTGGGTAGAGGTATAGCTCTACTCTTCCATGACCGCGGCACTAGAAGGGGGTGAGTGGTCAGCAGCACGCTCCGGCCGCACTGTACCCCCGGGAAAGACCCGGTACCATTGTACAGGAGGCTGGGTGGGCCCCAGGGCCGGTCTGGATGGGCAGAAAATCTCGTCCCAACTGGGATTCGATCCCGGACCGTCCAGCACGTAGTCAGTCGCTATACCGACTGAGCTACCGGGCCCATAAAACATGTTAAAATATAGTACAATTATGGTAGTAATATACATTTATGTTATACTCCCTGATGATGACGATGTAATCGCCGAACACGTAGAAGCTAAAGAAAGAGTACTGCTGTGTACGCGGTGAACGCTTATGCTGGTTCTGTAAATAGAAAACATATTATCGTTGCACGGAATTAACACGGTTAAGTCTGTTACGGGTATCACTACTGTTAAAGGTAAAGATGGCTCTGCCGTATGGTCAACTTCAGTCTCAGGCACGGTTAAGATTTAAGAGAACTTAAGTATTTCGTGTTTTTTTTGCACCGTGCATTGTAATATAATTATACAATATAAAACGAAGAAATGCAAATTTCCTAAATTAAAATTTTAATTTCGAATTTTGAAGTCAACTACATGTTTTGATTCCGATTGTACATCTTGCATGTGTATGTACAGGGTTATTCAAAATGATTGTTGGGATACAATTGTCCAGCGGCAATTCCGCACCACATTCGGGAAACAACCACCATCTGACAATTCCATTCGAAGGTGGTATGCACAGTTTCAAGATACAGAGTTCATGTGTATCCCGAAAATGAAAGTACGGATCAGAACCGCCATTGAAACCATCACCGCTGACATGCTACAAACAGTCTGGAACGAACTCGATTATCGTGTTGATGTTTGTAGAATCACAAAGGGTGCATGTATAGAGCACCTGTAAGGTATGTAACAAAAACTTGGAGTGTTGTTCTATTAAATTAAAAAATATATACTCCTATCTCCAGTGTATTGTGTGTGACAAGTTGTTAAAACCCCGGCAATCATTTTGAATAAACCTGTATATGTGTGCCCGATATCGAACACAATCTCCTACCTACTACACTGCTTATCCTGATGCGTGTAAGCATATAAAGATGTCTTCTTGAAGATAAACCCTCGTGTTCGAAACATATAGAAGACATTAAAATTTAAAAATTAAGGCATTAATTTTGAAAATGTGCATTTCGTTGGTTTGTGCTTTATACGTACAAGTACTGATACTACTCAAGACAAACATTTAATGTCATTCATAACTGTTAAATATTCCTGTGACAGCGTCGTGTAATGTATTACAGAGCATAAAATAAAACTCCTGATTGCTATATAGCTTTCCTATTTACCTTCCTTTATCGGCACATTTTCCTTCCTAAAAAGGAAAAATGTAAGTTCTTGAGATCACCAAGATGTCCGCTTGTCTGTCTCTGAGTACTGCCCATTTAAACTTTTAAACCACTTGGCGCATTTTCTCGAAAATTGGGATGAATATTGTGTCATTCGATGAAGTCTCGCAGCTTTACAATCTACCTTCCTACTACCATCAATAACGTGGCGGTCAGGCTAGCCTTTAGGGCGGTAGGAACACTTAAATGTGATTTTAAGGTTGTAAAATTAGGTATGTTAATACAGGCACTGAAAGGATATGAAACTGTCGTGCAGTAATAATTTTGCAGAATGGAAAATAACAACATGGTAGCTGTGCGAAGAATATTGCTGGACTTACCCGCAACCGATAATTGCATAACCACTTGGCTAGGCACATGAAAGTTGGTAAACAGATAAACGCTACGCTATCGAGACACTGCCTATAGTTTTTGTTTCTATGTCAACAATTACAAACGTGGCGATGGTGCAAATTTTGAATTTATATACGATAAATTTATTAAAACCCGATATAAACATATAGCCGTCAACCACAACAAATACAGTGTCTGAGGGTGGTCAGTACGACCGAAACATGTAGCAGGTGTTGGCGGGAATAAAATTTTGTGGTTGAGGGCTATACTTTTATCAGTTTTTCATATGATATATCACAACAGTGGGGACCGCGGTAGTACAGTGGTTAAGGTGCTGTGCTACAAATCGGAAGGTCGCTGGTTCGATTCCCGATGGTGTCATTGGAATTTTTCATCGACGCAATCATTCCGATCGCACTATGGCCCTGGGGTCGACAGATTTAGCCTACTACACAATCTGTAGTTAAGAGACAGCCTGTTAGTTACTACAGTAAAATTAAGTAACATCATCAACAACAACAACACTAGGAGAAAAGGAGAACTTTAAATATGTGACATGAAAGAAAACACTTATCGAGTTCTGCTAGGAACTTGTTACGTACTATCATAGACCGTATGAAAGTGCACGTTATATCTCCGTACTTATCTTGACTTCCGTGTTAGACTACAGATTGAATTTGTTAGCCTTCAGCTAGCATCATAAACACCGTTACGTTTTGTTAGCTTAATAAACTGCGTACGATTTCGAGAGAGGGATTACAAAGTTGTTACTTCACGTCATACGTGAATTTATGCTCCATACTTGCCACATACCCACCTCGTGACCGGCTGCCATAATACATGCTACTTCACGGCCTCTTTCATCATTTTTGGTCCACTATGATTTCCGTCTATGAATTCATTACATTAACGGTTAATCAGTTACTTTCGTATTTTAAACATACCTCAAGACCCTTATTCTTTTTACTCCAACAAAAAAACACAAATCTCTAGAAACACAAAATTATAATTCACTTAATTTCTCAATAGCAACTCAATTATTATACCAACTACTGCACATATATAAAATTTATAAAATTTACACATATAATGTTATGTTGCAAAAGAGTGTCCTGCGAGCATGCTGCCACAATATCCATCTGGTACAGCGAAATTAATGTGACTTTTTATAGTGTGAATTTAGCAAGGACGATATGGCTCCCTGATGATGGTCCGAGGACCGAAATATGTCGGAGGGTTTTTAATGTTTAAATGTGTAAATTTTATAAATTTTATATATGTGCAGTAGTCGGTATAATAATTGAGTAACTCTACAACATGCACGGTGTAACAACGAAAATAAATTCTCAACAGCTCCTTGACAACAGCACGACAATCGACCAAGGCTTCTATTCTGTCTCAGCAACGTCTCTACTGAGTCACACCCGCTAACCATGCTCGATGCTCAAATTTAGTCTCCTTTTCTGTGCGTACCTCACATAGAAAACACCCGCTTATCCGTCACATGACGGGCAGCTATAAAATTCACGCGTTACTGCAAGACCTTTCTCATCGGCCGTTTCTTTATTCTAAGAGTAAACGAAGTGTTAACCCCTGTTATAAGAGCTGCCATCTGGTAGCGGTAAATTGTATTATATGCTCAACTTTTACTTGTGTCTCAGCGCGCACCTCACAGACACTACATTCGGTAACCATGGCAATCATGCTCCTCAACTGTTTCATCTACCTCAGCGAGAACCTCACAGAGAACACAGTAACAATAGTAACTATTGCAACTGTGATGTGAATCAGTGCGGTATTACATGCAGAGAGAATATTATCTGTACGGCCTTACACTGTAGTCAACGCAGAACACAAGAAGCTAATTCACGCACACATACAGGACTGTGCTCCGACCGTGATGTTTTGCTGGCTTTCTGGTAGACGTAAATAAAAGGAACAAAATCCTTTCTGATCAGCTAACAGTTCCTCAGATAATCAAGAAATTTTTCTCGTTTTATGTAATTTGAAAATTCTTTGTCGTGTTCAAAATTTCACCACTCTTACATAAATTATATTATCCTCCCACCTATGTCTAGGTCTTCCAAGTGGTCTCTTTCCTTCAGAATTCCCCAAGAAAACCTCTGGGCATTTATTTTCTTCCCCATACAAATCATATGTCTGACCCATCTCATCCTCCTTAACTTTAACACTCCTCCAGTAACATCTGTTGTGATGTAATTCAAACGAAAATGACACAATCTATAGTTTTAATGACACTCGACGGTCAGCAAACGCATATGGCGCGGTCGAAACACGATGAGAGCTGTTTGAATTGGCACTAAAATATGCATTCATTGTTTTAAATCCTACTAGTCTTGGAAGGGGGCACGCGGTGGCGCAGTTGGTTGAGGCACTGCGATACAAGCTGGAAGGTCGCGGGTTTGACTCCCGATCGTGCCATTGCAGTTTTTCATTGACATAATCCTTCCGACCCCACTATGGCCCTGGAGTCGACTCAGCCTCTAACAGAAATGAGTATTACGGATCTTTCCTGGGGGTAAAGGCGACCGGTGCGTAAGGCTGACTTTACTACCTTCATTTGTCGGCTGTCATGAAAACTGGAAGCCTCAACTTCCTGAAACCCTTAGACCCTGTCCAGACCTCTACAGGCATTGCTTTACCTTTACCCTTACTAGCCTCGGAAGAACAGCAGGCATTCTTTCCGGACTCGTACAAAACTTCAGCATCATAATCACAAAAACAGCCTAAACTCCGCTCAATTACATACGCACATACGCACACACACACACACACACACATATCTTTAACGCTTATCACTGGTACCGCAACAAGGGTCTGACCTAAATATCTTAAAGATGATAACCCCCATTAACAAAAGAAGAGTTACAGCCGAATACTATAAATCCCACTGTAGATTACGGTGCCCTACTAAAAGGAAAGATCAAGGAATATAATTTAATTCGACTTGTCATTATTTAAATCAACTACAAAAAAAAATTAAAAGGCTGAAAAAGTGGAGTCTCGTGATCAAGAATACTTCCTTATCTGATGCGTATTGTGTTCAAGCCGTGTGCATCAAATGAAAACCTCGGCGCCGTAAGCATTTGCCGTGTAGTGTCAGAAGGTTCGCATTTTCAGTTTAGAACGTGCAGCTTCGAACTACTGAAAGCCAAGTTATATTCCGCGTCTTAATTCTATTACAACGTAGTTCTTCACACAGGTATCGTTCGGCTGTATATTTTCTTCGCACAGGTACTGTATGACTGTAGTATTTTCCATAGCTATTATCAAAAACGTAATTTAATACATTTTCGTATTCAAAATTTTACAAAGCTTTGTGTCGTAGAGTCATAGTATTAACTGTAGTATAGAAATTAACGATTGGTGGTAAATTTGAGTTTACATGAAATTTGAACAATTAGCACTGCCTGATCTGAAGTATAAGGTATATATATATATATATATATATATATATATATATATATATATAGGGTGTTAAGTAATATGTTTCGAACCATGTGGGTCATCTTCAGGCTAAATACACGTAAAATACTTGAAAGGCATTATGCGTTGTTTTCTTTCAATATCGGATCTTATTTTACAAATTCGTTATATTAATACATTATGTGTTATAATGTTTGTTACAAGTCTAATTAAAAATAAGTAGTGGAAGTAACTTCGTTATCAGCGACACCAGCGACGGCCACCCACAGTCTGACAACGAAGTTGTCACCTCTCTTGCTTACAACAACCGATAACGTCACGTCTTCCAATCAGCTACACCGGGTTTCTACACAACCACCTCAAAGTTCATTTTTAATTAGATTTTAGCAAGAATTTTAACGCATAATATGACAATGTAATGATCTCAATATTCACAGAAAGCCATGTATACTGCCATTTTAAGTGTTTTATCCCTCTTTAGCCTGAATGTGACCCACGTGGGTCGACACATGTTGCTTTAATAAACGCCAAACCTCAGTTGTGTCGACAGTTATAATTTATGTAGTTACACGATCACACAACGAGATGTCCACCTTAAAGATATTCACACAGTGTTCCTGAAATACACGGCACCATAGTATGGGGTATTACATGTACAATAGCAACAAAGCAAGTATCTGAAAACACGGATGGAGTCCTTGGACGCTAGTTTTTCGTGCTTTGAACTATACATAAAAGGGATAATCTACGAGTGAGTGACGCAGCCGTCTTCAAAACGCTGCCCCCCCCCCTCCCTCGACGAGACCGTCCCATCTCATGCTTAAACATGATGCTGTGGCAGTTCAGTAGAAGCTGTGTGCTACATGGTAGGCGAAAACACGCTCTTGGAAATGACTGATAAGCACATCACTTTAGGCCATGCCTACATCGATTTGTTTGCGACGTATCTCCTTTACCTGGATACATGTCGCGGTCGCCGACTTGCAGACAGAACGCCATTCCATAGCACTGACGGGCAGTGCGACAATCACATTCGTGGCAGCAGAACGAGTGAGGCAAATTGATGGGCTGGAAACAGGGTTGGAAGACAGACTCCGGGATGACACTGACTACACCGGGAGAAAGAAACACGCGGAGGGTCGCGGGTGTACAACACGCTTCCAATATCCTTAACTCCTGCTTAACTCCCTTACAAACTGCAGCGTCAGGCTACACCGGAAAGGCGGAGATTTGTCAGTGGCTCCTTCAGCAATATTCCGGTATTCCTTTCCTTCTGTCCCTGATGTTGTTGACCGTGAAGGCAGGATTCTCTCTTCAGAGCATCATTATCAACAAGTGTGTCAGTAGGCAGGACAGGAGACAAGACTTTTAGGTTCTGTTTTCCAGCAGAGACTGACAGTAGCGGCTGATCACTACTGTTATAATACAACCACAATTACCCGAAGATTTCCCACTATGGAAAAGAGTGGGCACAATAGTATTGCGCGTAATTTTGACATCATGGTCAGAATACTGTTGAAAGACAAGTACAGTAGAACTCCATACGCTGCTTATCCGGATCGGCTTGGCCCTTCGGGTAAATTTATGGAGAATCCTACAGAACTAGTGGGATGGGTAGCTCAGGCGGTATAGCGACTGAGCTACGGGCTGGACTGTCTGGTATCGAATCCCGGTGGGGAAGAGATTTTCCACCCGTCCAGACCGGCCCTGAGGCCCATCCAGCATCCTGTAAAGTGGGTACCGGGTCTTTCCCGGGGGTAAAGTGCGGCCGGAGTGTGCTGCTGACCACTCACCCCCTTCTAGTGCCGCGGTCATGGAAGAGCAGAGCTAATCCTCTACCCACCCTCTGGGCCACACCGGGTCTGTAAAGGGAAAACTTTACCTTTACCAACAGAAATAACTTGCCTTGAAATTACCGGCTATCGGAACCAGTACAGTACTGTGTTATGGTTTCTGGAACTTCAAATCAGTCATGATCGAAAGGTTTAGACGCAGTGTCATACTGTAAATAGTAACAACCGAAATTTAAACTGCCAATGTAGACTATTTTCAAAGGAAAATCCAATTATCAGGATTTTCTACATATCCGGATGGCTTGCCATAACAATTAATCAGGATATGTGGAGTTGTACTGTATCCGTAACCACGGGTACGTCTTGCGGACCATTTACGTAAGCTGCAAGATACCTGAGATACAAACTCTGGACTCTTATTTAAGGGAATATCTTAAAATAATTATGTACTTGCACGCTATTGCGCAACCGCGACAAAGCGAAGGATATGGATTCGAGGTAATATCTGCGTGCTTGTGAGAATCCTTAACGAGAAACACAGCGCACAAACAACGACAGTACTTCGCAAATACTTTCTAAATTCACTGCAGCCGAAGCAGCAATCTGTAACGGTGGAATTGGCGATTTGCATACACTCTCCTTTAGATGGATTTGCACTTTATTTTTTATGTCATGTTTCAATTCCAGGCTGGAATAAGAGATTTTTCTCTTCTTCCAAGCGTAAGACTGGCTCTGCCGTCAACCTAGCCCATATTCGAAGGGTGCCGGGAGTTCTTATCTCCATAAGCCGCGGTGTGCAGCACACGATTGACCTCCGCCTAGCACCAGGATTAAAAATACGTACAACTACACGTTCAGTCCCCTTTATGCCTTCGTGGTGTATAGCATAATGAAGCACACGGAAAGCTTTACCTTAACCTGACAAAACAAAACTTGCCTTAACCAAAAGAAAAGCAAATAAGTACCCAATTTTTACATGGAAATTTTTCATTTTTCGTGTTTCAGAAACATTACGTGTGTGTGCGTGTCTATATATATATATATATATATATATATACACATGCATACATACACACACACACATACATACATACAAGCATACATGCATGTATGTATGCATGTTTGTGTGTACGTGCGTGCGTATACACACGCACACGCGCACACACATACACACACATGAGATCGGCAAGGTGGCCGATGCGGTTAGTAAGGACACCCCAGCCGCTCTGAACAAAATAGTGACCACGACGGATCAAAGTACAAATATGAAGAAAGACCTTAAGAAGACAATCTTCCAAACCGTATGTAACTTGATAAATCTATTTACTGAACTAATGGGAATAACAGACGACAAAACAAGGCTTATCAAATACTATGAGCCCGAGAACAACAGGGTGAAAGCAGAGCTTGCAGCATGTAGGCGAGAGGTAGCCAAAGCACGTACAGAGACATCCACCGTCCGGAAAGAAGAACCACCAGGACCCGGCAGCAGACATGTGCTGCTATCGTACGACGGTCCACCGAAGCTTTACTCAACAGTAGTGACAGAAAGCACAGATTATCGCTCAGTTCGAAAACCAACCATCCTCCCGATATTATCGAGAAGATACTAAAGCCGAAAGTGAACCCGACAGACATCAAGGTAGGGATCAACTCACTGAGGCAGCTCAGAGACGGAAGAGTTATGATAGAAACAAGCTCCAAGGAAGAGATTGAAAAACTTGGGGACGAAATTAAGGCAAAATGCGAAGAACTGGATATAAATATCCAGAAGTTAAGAAACCCCAGATTAGTATTGCTCAGCATCCCAGAAGTCACAACTCTAGACAATGTAGAAGATCCGCTTAGCCGACAAAATCGAGAAAAAGATATAAAAGTAGGAGACATAAAAGCTAAAGTTTGCTATGTCACGAAGCGGGGAACGAGGAACATGATAATAGAGGTAGACCAAATACCCGGGGAAAACTTATAACAACCAGGATAAAGCTACGATGGACAATCTGCCGAGTAGATGACTACATAGTTGCAAAAAGATTTTACCGCTGCAGCAGATACAACCACACCTTCCGGGAATGCAAGAAAGAGGAATCATGCCCCCTGTGCTCAGGAGGACACAGTTTGAAGGACTGTACTGCCAACAAAACAGAGTACAAGTACAACAACA
>Ga0131853_10024093_pt1 | contig 10987 bp, 13 predicted proteins | sample TergutLab28metaG_FD_92764 | JGI IMG/M metagenome (GOLD analysis project Ga0131853, IMG submission 92764) | Labiotermes labralis P1 segment gut microbial communities from Petit-Saut dam, French Guiana - Lab288 P1 (version 2) (version 2) | ecosystem: Host-associated > Arthropoda: Insects >...
ATGTATTCGGATGCCTGCAGACACAGGAAGCACAGCCCCAGCACGATCGTCGCCGCGAGCCAGGCGATGGTCTTGCCCCGATGGTTCTCGCGCAGCGCGTGGTGCGCGACAGTCAGCGTCGCACCCGACGAGAGCAGCAGCGCCGTATTGACCGTCGGCACGGGCCAAGGCGTCATCGAGCGGAAATGCGATGCGAGTTCGCCCGGTCCCGTGTTCGGCCAGACCGCCGTGAAGTCCGGCCAGATCAGCTTGTAGTCGAGACTGCCGAGCTCATGCAGCGCGATCTGGCGCGTGTAGAACAGCGCGCCGAAGAACGCGCCGAAGAACATCACCTCGGAGAAGATGAACCAGCTCATGCTCCAGCGGTACGACGCGTCGACGCGTTTGCCGTACATGCCGCTCTCCGATTCGGAGATCGCGTCGCCGAACCAGTGCCAGAGCGTAAAGAGCAGCCAGAGCAGGCCGATGAGCACGCCGATCGGCCCCCACGAGGTCTGGCCGTTGAGCCAGGACCCGAGCGACGCGAGGATGATCAGCAGTCCGAACGCCGCGACGATCGGATGCCGCGATGGATGCGGAACGAAGTAGTACGGGCTGTCGTTTTGGCCGCTCATGCCTGTTCTCCAGTTTCCAGTTGCACCGCCGGATTTCCGGCTTGTCTTCGCTATCCTTCTCGTGCGGCGTTTGTCGTCACCCCGCCACGAAATGCACGATCACCAGCAGCACCGCGACGAAGATCGCCGCGCACACCAGCCCCACGACGATCAGCGCCACCGGGTTCAGATGCGCCACATCGGCCTCGAGGCCCGAGCGCTTGCGGATCCCGAGGAACGCCCACGCCACGGCCTTGAAAAGCTGCAGCACGCCGGCCTTCTTCTTGCCTGTGCCGCCTTCGTCGTTCGCGTCGCCGTTCATGCGAGTCGCCTCCCCGGGCGCCGATGTTGCCTTCAATGTGCGCTGAACCAGCCCTGCTTGACGATGGCGGCGACAAAAAATGCCACGACGATCGCGAACAGGATCAGCCCGAGTCGCCGGTTGCCCGCGCGGATGGCCTCGGGCGTACGTCGTTTATCTGAATGTCGGGTCATGCATGCCCAGCTATCGGTTATTCCAGGTTATTCGACCATCGGCGGATTTTCGAACGTATGGAACGGCGCCGGGCTCGGCACGGTCCACTCGAGACCCGTCGCGCCATCCCACGGTTTGTCCTCCGCCCGCTTGAGTTCGCCGGCACCGCGATAGGCCGGCAGCACCACCCAAAAAAGGAAGTACACCTGAGAAAGTCCGAAGCCGAATGCGCCGATCGAAATCACCTGGTTCCAGTCCGTGAACTGCGCCGGATAGTCCGCATAACGACGCGGCATCCCGGCGAGGCCGACGAAGTGCATCGGCAGGAACGCGACGTTGAAGAAGATCAGCGACGACCAGAAGTGGATCTTGCCGCGCATCTCGTTGTACATCCACCCGGTCCATTTTGGCGACCAGTAGTACCACCCTGAGAACAGCGCGAATAGCGATCCCGCCACCAGCACGTAATGGAAGTGCGCGACGACGAAATACGTGCCGTGATACTGGATGTCGAGCGGCGCCATCGCGAGCATCAGACCCGACAGCCCGCCGAACGTGAACACGAGCAGAAAGCCGATCGCCCACAGCATCGGCGTTTCGAAACTGAGCGAGCCGCGCCACATGGTGGCGATCCAGTTGAACACCTTCACGCCGGTCGGCACGGCGATCAGCATCGTCGCGTACATGAAGAACAGCTGGCCCGTGACGGGCATGCCGGTCACGAACATGTGGTGCGCCCAGACCATGAACGAGAGAATCGCGATCGAGGCCGTCGCGTACACCATCGAGCTATAGCCGAACAGCGGCTTGCGCGAGAACGTCGGGATCACCTGCGAGACGATCCCGAACGCCGGCAGAATCATGATGTAGACCTCGGGGTGTCCGAAGAACCAGAAGATGTGCTGATAGAGCACCGGGTCTCCGCCGCCGGCCGCGTTGAAGAAGCTCGTGCCGAAGTGGCGGTCGAACAGCACCATCGTGATCGCGCCGGCGAGCACCGGCATCACGGCGATCAGCAGATACGCGGTGATGAGCCACGTCCACACGAACATCGGCATCTTCATGAGCGTCATGCCCGGCGCGCGCAGGTTCAGGATCGTGACGACGATGTTGATGCCGCCCATGATCGACGACGCCCCCATGATGTGCAGCGCGAAGATCGCGAAGTCCATGCCGGGGCCCATCTGCGTCGAGAGCGGCGTGTAGAGCGTCCAGCCCGCGGCGGTCGCGCCGCCCGGCGCGAAGAACGAGCCGACCAAGAGACACGCGGCGGCCGGCAGCAGCCAGAAGCTGAAGTTGTTCATGCGCGCGAACGCCATGTCCGCCGCGCCGATCTGCAGCGGAATCATCCAGTTCGCGAAGCCGACGAAGGCCGGCATGATCGCGCCGAACACCATGACGAGACCGTGCATCGTCGTGAGCTGGTTGAAGAACTCGGGGCGCATGATCTGCAGACCCGGCTCGAACAGCTCGGTGCGGATGCCGAGCGCCATCACCCCGCCCGACAGGAACATCGTGAACGAGAAGATCAGGTAGAGCGTGCCGATGTCCTTGTGATTCGTCGCGAGCAACCATCGCCGCCAGCCGTGAGGCGTTGCATGGGCGTGGTCGCCGTGCACATGACCGTGACCTGCTACATCGTGTCCGAGGCTAGACATGAGGCTCTCCTGTCGATCGCAGCAAAACTGGTGTGTCGAATACAAGTATTTCGGCTGTCGGCTGGCGCGCCCGAAAAGGCGCTCAGGCCGGTCTCTTCATCCTTACTGCGATCCCTTACGAGTTAATGGCTCAAGCGAATGCTGATATTGCGTTGCGTATCGTTTCGATCCGGCTCAGGAAGCGGCGCCGCTGGCCGGCGCCGCACCGCTGGCTGCGCCCGCTCCGGCGGCTTCCGACGAGTGATCGCGGCCCTGGGGCATCTGGCCGTTGCGCGCGGCCGTGACTTCGCGCGGCTGCAGCACGTCGCCCGTGTGGTTGCCCCACGAATTACGTTCGAACGTGATGACCGAGGCGATCTGGACGTCGTCGAGCACGCTGCCCCACACCGGCATCGCACCCTTGCCGTGCAGCACGATGTTCACGTGATCGGCGATCGGACCATTGACGATCTTGCTGCCGTCGAGCGCGGGGAACGCACCCGCGCCCTTGCCGGTCGGCTGGTGGCAGACCGCGCAGTTCGCCATGTACACCTGCTCGCCGCGCGCTTTCAACTCGGCCAGCGTGTAGGTCTTGTTGGGGTCGTCTTCGGCGGCGGCCATCTTCGCCTTCTGCGTCTGCACCCACTTCGCATAGTCTTCGTCCGAGAGCACCTCGACCACGACCGGCATGAACGCGTGTTCCTTGCCGCACAGTTCCGTGCAGAAGCCGCGGAAGGTGCCGACCTTGTCGGCCTTGAACCACGTGTCGCGGATGAAGCCCGGAATCGCGTCCTGCTTCACGCCGAACGCGGGCACGAACCACGAGTGCACGACGTCATCGGCCGTGGTGAGGATACGAATCTTCTTGTTGACCGGCACGACGAGCGGATTGTCGACTTCCTGCAAATACGTGTCGGTGATCGGGATATGGCCGTCGATCTCTTCGCGCGGCGTGCTGAGTGTCGAGAAGAAGCTGATGCCCTCGCCCGGCCCCTTCACGTAGTCGTAGCCCCACTTCCACTGGTAGCCGGTGACCTTGATCGTGAGATCGGAGTTCGAGGTGTCCTTCATCGCGACGACGGCGCGCGTCGCCGGCAGCGCCATCAGCACGACGATGATGAACGGCACGATGGTCCAGATGATTTCGACGGTGGTGCTTTCGTGGAAGTGCGCGGCCTGATGGCCTTTCGATTTGCGGTGCGCAAAGATCGAATAGAACATGACCCCGAACACACCGACGAAGATCACGGTGCACAGGAGCAGCATCATCATGTGCAGGTTGTATAGCTGCTGCGCGATTTTTGTTACCGGCGTCTGCAGATTGATCTGGTTGACCCGTGGGCCGCCGGGACTGTCGCCCACCGCCAGGGCCGCGCCGGCGAACAGCAGCCCGCTCGCCGCCAGCACGCCCGAGAGGGCTCGCTTGATTGTTTTCATCGATTCCTTACCCATGTTTTCCATTCGAACCCTCGACCCCGCAGGAAGGTTTCGCATCGTGCGCACGAGCGCCGTGGGGCGTGCAGCCAAAACCCCGCACGCAGCCACACATCAGCTGCTCGCCAGCCACTCGCGCAGTTCCCGCGCGAACTGCGCACGCCGATACTGAGGCACATGCAACCCGACGGCGACCGTCTGGCCGCGGGATACGAGACGCACCGGATCGCGCGGCGTCGCGCCCGGCTCGACCCGGACCCAGCGGGGGTTGAATTCGAACCGGGTGAGCTTGTCGGCGCTCATCAGTTCGATCACCAGCCGGTTCGGATACAGCCTGATTCGTTCGTAATCGACAGCATGGCGCGCATAGAGGGCAAAGGCGCCGCCTACCACCAACAGATCGATACCCGTGAACGGCAACACCAGCCAGGCACCATGGATCAACTGCAGCACGGCAATTGCAATGGACACACACGCAAGCGATGCATAGAAGAACATGAACTGCCTTGGCGAGACCGAACAGTTGCGCTTCATGAGCCAATCCTTGAGGACCGGCTCCGGACTCGCTTGCAGATCGGACATCTGCATTCCTGCCTCCCACCGCCGCAACAACTTGAGACTATCGCTGCGCGGCGCCTCGCACAACCTCGCACAACCCTGTAGGCGTCTTTAGTAACGCACGTCGGAATCAGGGCCACCTTTGCGTGGCAGGCTGACGCATTATAGGCGCGAACCCTGCCACTCACAAGCAAGCCAACTCGCACAAAAAACTCTTACATAACAACGAGTTAAGCGATTTTCATCGCCTTTTTCGGGAGCTTTTCGCCCCGCAAGTTCCAGTCCCGACGTGGCCCTTCTCTCTCAGCGACTCTTTGCGGGACCCCGGCCAATGTCCTCGATCCGCACGATGCCATAGCCTTCCGCGGTGGTACGCGGCACCGCCTTCCAGGCGTGCCCATAAATGACTTCGAAAGTCAGCGGGATCGTGCCGCTGTCCGGTCCGTCCTGACACTTGCGCGCCTCGAGCGCGGCCTTGAGCGCACGCATGAGGCGCGGTTGCGCGCGCTCCGCGCCGCCCTCGCGGTCAAACGGATAGGCGCCCCAGCGGCGCACGTCGGCGAGCAGCTTGTCGGCGCAACGGTACGTGACGGTGATCGTCTCCTGGTCCATGACCGGGATCTCGAAGCCATTTTCGACGAGCATGTCGCCAAGATCGTGCATATCGACGAAATCGATCACGTGCTTGCGCGTCGGCACGCCGTGCGCGGCCTCGACTTCGGCCCATGCGCCGCGCAGTTCCTTCAACGTGTCGGGGCCGAGCGTGCTGAACATGAGCAGGCCGTTCACCTTGAGCACGCGCTGCCATTCGCCGAACACGAGGTCGGGGCGCGGATGCCAATGCAGCGCGAGATTCGACCAGAGCAGCTCGAACGCGTCATGCGCGAACGGCAGATCGGAGAAATCGGCCTGGGCGAAGCGCGGACCGCGCGCGCCGAGCGCCCGGCCGACCGATGCCGGCAGAAAGCGCCGCCAGCTCGTGTCGCCCGCGTCGTGCCGCTGCGCGCGCTGGAGCATCGGCATCGACAGATCGGCGCCGAACACCGGCGCCTCGGGAAAGCGCTCGCGCAGACGCGGCAGGTCCTCGCCCTGGCCGCAGCCAAGATCGAGCACCCGTTCGGGATTCACCTTGATGTAGTCGAGCCGCTCGCGCATGCGCTGAGCGATTTCACGAGGCAGGAAAGCGACCTCGTCGAAGGTCGCGGCACGCCGGTCGAAAATCCGACGCAGGTGCCGGGAATCATAGGCCGGACGGCCGGGTCTGGCAGAAGACAGAGACATGTCGGTCGTATTGGCGAAGTCTGCGAAGTATACTCGCTCACTCCCATCCTTTCAGCTTGCGAGCCCGCCCCGGGGTTGTCCGTTCATGCCGCCGTCGCCCGAGTTACTGCCCACTCCTGGTCGCGCAAGTCATCCGCTTCACATGCGTATCGGCATCCACGTCTGTCAGAGCGCCCGCAAGCGTTGGCTGCGGCTCGCCCAGTTCGTGCTGCCTAACCTGTGCCCATTATGCGGCAATTTGTCACGCAACACGTTGAACGCGTTGAATGCGCCGAGTGGATCGGGTGCGCTGTGCGGCGATTGCGAAGCGCTCTGCTGGAACGAGCCGCGTCTGCGCTGCACGGTGTGTGCGTTGCCGCTCGCACGTGCACATGATCGCAGCGATCGCACGCGCTACCGCTATCGTTGCGCCGGCTGCATCGAAGCGCCGCCCGCGTTCGACGCCACCTTCGCGCTCGGCGACTATCGCGCGCCGCTCGATCTGCTGGCGCGCGATCTGAAGTTCGGCGCACGTCTGGCGCTGGGCAAGACGTTCGCGCGGCGGCTCGCGCAGGAAGCCGGCGATGCGCTCACGCCGGCCACCCGCCCCGACGTGATCGTGCCCGTGCCGCTTTCGCGCGCGCGGCTCGTCGGCCGCGGCTACAACCAGGCATGGCAGATCGCCCGGCCGCTTGCGCGCTCGCTCGGCATACGCGCCGACGCCACGCTCGTGCGCCGTACGCTCCATACGGCGCCGCAGTCGCAGCTCGACCGCGACACGCGCCGCCGCAACGTGGAGCGTGCCTTCGCGCTGACGAAGCCGGTACGCGGCCTGCATGTCGGTGTGGTCGACGACGTCATGACGTCGGGCGCCACGCTCGATGCGCTCGCGCACACGCTCAAGACCGCCGGGGCGCGACGCGTGACGAACTTCGTCGCGCTGCGCACGCCGCAAGACTGAACCGGACCGCCCTCACCGTTTTTTATCGACTGCCATCATCACCATCGCCATGTTCAACGTCGTTCTCGTCGAACCGGAAATTCCGCCGAATACCGGCAACGTCATCCGTCTGTGTGCGAACACGGGCGCGAGGCTCCATCTGATCGAGCCGCTCGGCTTCCCGCTCGACGACGCGAAGATGCGCCGTGCGGGCCTCGACTATCACGAGTACGCGCAGATGCACGTCCATCGCGACTGGGACGCCTTCATCGCAACCGAAATGCCCGATCCGACGCGCATGTTCGCGTTCACGACGCGCGGCTCCGGGCGCTTTCACGCGCATGCGTTCGAGCCCGGCGACTGGTTCGTGTTCGGCGCGGAAACGCGCGGCCTGCCCGACGCGATTCTCGACCGCTTCCTGGGCGAGCAGCGCGTGCGTCTGCCGATGCGGCCGGGCAACCGCAGCCTCAACCTCTCGAATACGGTCGCCGTGGTCGTGTTCGAGGCGTGGCGTCAGGCCGGTTTCGAAGGCGGGGAATGAGTGGGTGCGCACGCTGCAAGCTCGCGTTCGTAGCGCGCGTGCATCGCGTCGTCGAAGCACGCGAAGATGACGTGCTCGAGTTCGGGATAGCCGGGCAACATGTCGAATACGGTTCGCGTGGCGATGCCGACGGCGTCGTCGGCGGGGAAACGGTAGACGCCGCAACTGATGGCCGGAAACGCGATGCTGCGCACGCCCGCCGCACGCGCACATTCGAGCGAGCGCCGGTAGCACGAGGCCAGCAGCCGCGCCTCGTCGTGCGAGCCGCCGTACCAGACGGGGCCGACCGTATGAATGACGTGTTTGGCCTCGAGCCGGTAGCCGCCGGTGATTTTGGCGTCGCCGGTGGCACAGCCGCCTAGCGTCTCGCACTCGCGCAGCAGATCCGGCCCGGCCGCGCGGTGGATCGCGCCATCCACGCCGCCGCCGCCGAGCAGCGACGTGTTGGCGGCATTCACGATCGCATCGATGTCGAGCGTCGTGATGTCGACCACGCGCGACTCGATCCTGCAGTTTCCGATGGTGAGCATAGCGTCCTCCCGGTGCGCCGCGTTCCGGCCTGACGGCCGGTCGCGAGCGCTCCAGTGAAGCACTTTACGCGCCCTGCTCCGCCTTCGCGTCGCGGCGCAGCAGTGCGCTCACGGCGTCGCGCGGCGCAACTCCGTCGAACAGCACGGCGCATACCGCTTGCGTGATCGGCATCTCGATGCCGTGTTCGCGCGCCAGCGCAAGCACGGCCTGGGCGCAGCGCACGCCTTCGGCAACGTGGCCGAGCGCGCCGAGGATATCGTCGAGCGTGCGTCCGCTCGCGAGCTGCATACCCACGGTGCGGTTGCGCGACAGGTCGCCCGTCGCGGTCAGAATGAGGTCGCCCAGGCCGGTCAGACCCGTGAAGGTTTCCGCGCGCCCGCCGAGCGTCACGCCAAGGCGCGTCATCTCCGCGAGACCGCGCGTGATGAGCGCCGCGCGCGCGTTCAGACCGAGGCCGAGGCCATCGGCAATACCGGTGGCGATGGCGAGCACGTTCTTGACCGCGCCGCCCACTTCGACGCCGACCACATCGTCGCCGGTATAGATACGCATCGCGCGATGGTGGAACGCGGCGAGCGTGCGCTCGCGGCACGCCTCCGACGCGCTCGCGATCGTCAGCGCGACGGGCAGCCCCGCGCCCACTTCACGCGCGAAGCTCGGCCCCGACAGCACGCCGTTGCTGCCATGTCCGGGCAGCTCGGCGGCCACGACCTGATGCGGCAGCGTACGCGTCTCGGCTTCGAAGCCCTTGCAGAGCCATACGAAGTGCGCGGGCACGCGGCCCATGTCGCGCATCGTGCGCAGCATGGCGCGCAGGCCGGCCACGGGCGTCGCGAGCACGACGAGCGCCGCGTCGCCCGATGCATGGTCGAGCGCCGCGGCCAGATCGGTTTCGTACTGAAGGGAAGGCGGCAGCGCGACGCCCGACAGATAGCGGGCGTTTTCGTGCTGCTTCGCGAGCGTGCCGATGAGCGCGGCGTCGCGCGCCCACAGCACCGTTTGATCATGCGCGCGGGCCAGATGGCCGGCCAGCGCGGTACCCCACGCGCCGGCGCCGAGAACGGCGACTTTCATTGCGATACTCCGCACCGGCGGTTCGGGTTAATGCGTGGCGTTGCTTTGCGCGCCGTCGTTTTGCTGCGCGATCTGCTGCAGGCGTTGCTCGTAGAGCGCCTGGAAGTTGATCTCGGCCAAGTGGATCGGCGGGAAGCCCGCACGCGTGATCGCGTCGGCGATGTTCGAGCGCAGATACGGGAAGATGATCGTCGGGCACGCAATGCCGACGAGCGGATCGAGCTGCTCGAGCGGAATGTTGCGGATGTCGAAGATGCCAGCCTGCTTGGCTTCGATCAGGAACGCGACCTTGTCCTTGACCTTCGCGGTGACGGTGCCGGTGACGAGAATCTCGTAGACGGCGTCGGCCAGGCGCTCGGCCTTGACGTCGACTTCCACTTCAACAGCGGGCATGTCCTGCTCAAGGAAAATGGCCGGCGAATTCGGCTGTTCGAGCGACATGTCCTTGAGGTAGATGCGCTGGATGTTGAAGAACGGCTGGTTGTTCTCGTCAGACATGGTGATTGGCTTCCCTGATTAAATTGGATTGCAGCATCGAACAACAACTACGAACAGCTACGGACAACGACGCGTCCAGCATACGACGAACGGATAACTGCAGATAACAGCGTGCCCGCGCGGCCTTGCGGCTTCGCGCGGGCATCGGTCCACCCGTTACCGCGACGAAAGACCTCAGGCGGCCTGTTCGAGCAGCGGCATCAGACCACCGGCGCGATCGAGTGCCGAGAGGTCATCGAAACCACCCACGTGCGTCTCGCCGATGTAGATCTGCGGCACGGTACGGCGGCCGGTGCGAGTCATCATCTCCTCGCGACGGCCCGGCTCCCGGTCGATCAGCACCTTCTCGATATGCTCGACGCCGCGCGACTTTAAAAGACGTTCGGCCATCTGGCAATACGGGCACACCTGGGTGCTGTACATGACAACCTTGCTCACTTCGAACCTCCTTGACCTTGTTTCACAACCGGCATGCCGGCCTTCTGCCAGGCGTCCACGCCGCCGTCCAGCACGTGGACTTCGGCAAAACCGGCTTCCTTCACGAGGCGCTGCGCCTTGCTCGAGTGCTGGCCCGTCTGGCACACCAGCAACACCGGGTTGTTCTTGTTCTTCACGGACTGTGCCACTTTCGACGCCAGTTCGCCGAACGGCAGATGGCGCGCCGAGGGCAGATGGCCCTTCGCGAAGTCGTCCGCGGAACGCACGTCGATCACGACCGCATTGCGGCGATTGATGAGCTGCGTCGCCTCGGCGGCGGAAATACCGCGGCGTCCGCCACGGGAAATCGTGGGCCACGCAAGCAACCCTCCCGAAACGAGGAAGACCGCAATCAGGACAAGGTTGATGTAATTAGTAAAGAACGTCACGGAAAATCCGCCGCAAAAAAGTGAGGTATCGAGGGAAACGCGCGAGAAACACGGATCGGGCAATCCGCTCATTATAAAATAACCGTATGTCGCAGGGGCGGCGCACCCTGCCTGGGCGCAAGAAGCCCGTCGAGAGACCGCCGGGGATGCCCCGCGCACCCTGCCCCCGTTTTCGCTTTCCCATTTCACCCACTACCAGATCGGCATCCGCATGTACAAACTCGTGCTCATCCGCCACGGCGAATCGACGTGGAACAAGGAAAACCGCTTCACCGGCTGGGTCGACGTCGACCTCACCGAACAGGGCAACCGTGAAGCCCAACAGGCAGGCGTCCTGCTCAAGGAAGCCGGCTACGCATTCGACATCGCCTACACGTCAGTGCTCAAGCGCGCGATCCGCACGCTGTGGCACGTGCAGGACCAGATGGACCAGATGTACCTGCCGGTCGTGCACTCGTGGCGCCTGAACGAGCGTCACTACGGCGCGCTGTCGGGTCTGAACAAGGCCGAAACGGCGGCGAAGTACGGCGACGCGCAAGTGCTCGTCTGGCGCCGCAGCTACGACACGCCGCCGCCCGCG
>Ga0131853_10024095_pt1 | contig 10986 bp, 5 predicted proteins | sample TergutLab28metaG_FD_92764 | JGI IMG/M metagenome (GOLD analysis project Ga0131853, IMG submission 92764) | Labiotermes labralis P1 segment gut microbial communities from Petit-Saut dam, French Guiana - Lab288 P1 (version 2) (version 2) | ecosystem: Host-associated > Arthropoda: Insects >...
AATAATAATAATAATAATAATAATACAATAAAGCTTCCAAAAGTAAATTTTTGCTCAAAGCAGTAATTTATTATGATTGTCAATTTTCAAAGTATCATCAGTCTGTCAAAAATTAGTGCTAAGTTAACATTGGTAATCAGTGAAACAGTGCACTTACTGAAGTTAAGAGTTGCAGAAACTGGATACAGTTCAAATTGGCCTGTGTCTAAAATGAATACACCACAGTTGAAAATCATCGAGAAAAAGAAAAGAAGAAAACAAAAAATAAGACATGCCATGGATTTGTTTCAGAAGTAACACACAAACATTTATTTATTTACTTATTTAGAGAAAATGCCCTTCAATGTTACCATTATTTAAGACTTGCATTTTTGTTGTAATAATTCAGTAACTTTGACCTCTTAGTTACTGAGAAGAAACTTGGATCTCTCTTGTGCAGGTGAAGCAAATTTATTGCAGTTACTTTTCTTTTTGATACAGATAACGAAGTGACTTTCTGATGGTGTGAAACACAGTTCCAAGAAATTGGTTCCTTTATAGGCGTGTTCACAAAATTGTAAAAAGTGACAGCATTATTATGTCTGTCTATCCATCTGTCCACATAAAACAACTCTGCTCCCATTGGACGCATTTTCAAGAAATTTGACATTTGAGCATTTTTTTAAAATCTGTCCAGAAAAGTTGAGTTTCATTAACCTTTATCGTACGGCATTTAATTTAGTCTTTGTGCCCCCGGTACGGTGTTTATATTAGACAGCCCTTTAAATAGTTGCGCGTGGTTGCCTATAAACGTTTATAAATTATGAACCGAATGTGATGAAACAATTAAATAATGTGCACTGTTGTGAATAAATCAGAGATATTTCAGTTCAAGAAAAGTTTCAGTACAGTGGTGTACCGAGGGAGGTGTTGGGGTGTTCAACCCCCCCCCCCCAAAATTCAGAAGGCCCTCCAAAATCGTGCCAAAGTGAACCCGATTGTGAAAACTGTTAAAAGTTGCTGAATTTGGGACGCGAACACCCCAAGATGTTTGAAAAAAAGGCAGCAAAATTCTAATACTCCCTAGGTTCATACTTGTTTTACATTAGCAATGACAAATAAATTGATTCCCATCATAAATAGTCTTAAAGTACCAAAAATTAAGAAAATTTTACTATATGAAATGATATTTCTTGTACCAAATTACAGCTGCCTCCAGAACCCCTGACTAATGGGCTCCCGCCCACAGATCCCCATTCTCTCTGTCCTCAACTGAATTTGTTGAACCCCCCCCCCCAGAACAAAATTCCTGGGTATGCCACTGATTTAGTAGAAATGTTTAGTGCCTACACGCAGGAAGTTAATTTAAAACTTTTGTAATTCTCAATTTATTTTACTTACATTTCTGTTTCGGGCCTGACATATGCACAGGAAATTTCAGCGTGAAGATTTTTGGGAGTTAAGCCTTTGCCTGGTAGTGTCAGAAACACCATCTTCGTCACACGCGCACCATACTTTCTCAAAACTTCACTAACAACTTTTTTCTTCACACCACTTGCAGTTCACACACGACATTTTAGCTGTGTCGCCGTCACGAACTGAGACTGACCAAATTTTGTTGAGTGCTGTTGCAGTCTACTGACTTGCATCATCATTTCCAGTATATCTTTTGCAAGGAGGAATTGATAGTCTCTACATCATATTTTCTTATTTCATCAAGGAAAGAGTAACTAAAACAAGATATTTCAGCGGTTGTCTAAAAATTGCATACAATTCCATTGCCTAAATAAATGATGCAATCGCTCGATGCCCCTGCTTCTTCACTTTCGCTGTCAAAAACCATTTCAGATATCCGGTCTGGGGACAGGAACCCGGCTCTCTTACGCACAGACATTGCATAGTGCTGACTCAGAAATTAATATTCAGTCTGGCTAATTATTATGAAGTTGGAACAATGGGTAAAGCATTGAAATGCCATATTATTTCAGCTGGTTTATCGCTCTAATATTTACAGATCAGTCTGTTTATTTCTATATATCAAATTGCAGTTGGAACTGTAAGCCAGCGGAGTTTGTGAATGAAGCTTTCGGGGAAAAAACATTATCTCAATGAACTGCCAGTAATTACGTATATTTATTTGCAGGGGCGAATTTAAGCATCCTGTTTATCTTCGATTTCAAACCATCCTTCTCGAATAGGGCAGAAACTGAACTGAAATGTAACACAGGCATTACATAAAGTTTGGCATTGGCAGTTTATCAGACATATACACTTGGTACTTAGTCCCTTTTAGCAGTAATATATCCTGCAAACGTCGAACTAAAGTGTGTCTGTGTTTTGAGTACAGTATCATGGCCAGTAAATTATGTCACCAAGTGACGTAGAGCGGGATACACTGAAAGAAAATTCTTATAAGAAGCACGCCTTCAGGAAGAGGCTTCCTGTAACAGCAACACTTGGCAGAGTGAATGAGGCTCACACTGAAATGCGTGTGGCCAAAAGTGCTGGACTAATGAAATGCAATCTACTGCTAAACGTCTCTTAGAAGTGAGTCCGTTGCTTAGCATAAAAACAGACAAGTTTCCGAAGATTACAGGGTGCCAAGAAGCTGCTATTCATGACGTGCATATGTACATAATTGGGTAAAGTGACCTGAGCGCGAATCTGACCACAAAACATTATATAATGGGGGGATAACGTGTGGGGCTATAATACTAAGCCTGTACATGACTGTGCGGGGCATTTAAATGGCTGCAGCGCACCCATTTGGTGTGTTCGTAGGATGCCGATTTAAAAGGATCGGGTGCGTTCACCGGATAAAGTTTAAAATTACAAGAATAACAGGTACTTCACCTGAAGTCTTATGTACATTTAGTACAATATCTTGCTGAATTCATAATAGAATGAGATGTTTCAGACAAAAGTTGTAGGGAAAATCAAAACACATTTTATGTTCAATAACTTTTTCCCAAAAATCATGCCATTTATGAGATAATGAGGAAATGTATGGTACAGTTGGAAAGGACACATACGAAGATATAATGTGGCACGTGCACTTTGCATGCTGGATAACTTAGGCCACAAATGTGCACTCAGAATTTGTAATACTTATTGCTTTTCCATGCCAACAATGATGTGAACGTGTCTCAGTGTTACGTTTATATGTATTTTGCCTCTCTTGTTTTCTCATCTTGAAATGTAGACCAGTTTAGTTGATGTTTCTAAGTGGATGCCCTGCTTTTTGTTTCTCTCTGTCAGTCACATGAAAACTAAAATGAATGTGACTACTGTTATCATATAGCTGACACTGGGTGGTGTAAGACATCATCCTTATGCATCAATAACACCCTTGATCTGGCACAGCAGATACGTTTCATCATTACTTGAGGCTGGAGTCTGGTGCAGTAATGCCATAAAGTAACAAGGGTTTGTTTAGTGAAGAAACTAAAAAAGGCTTTAGTGGAACTTTTCCAAATGAATACTACCAACAGAGAAAAGGGCCAAGCCAAAAGGAAAGCATGTGATTTGTTACGAACACCACAGTAGAAAGGTGACAGTGTCTTGGTGCTCCAATTGTGAAACTGGACTCAGTGTTGAGGGCTACTTCAAGATATTTCACATCATGCTAAAATTTTAAGGTAAGATTTTATTTTATTTTTGAAGGGCCTAAATGTTCTTGAATACTTTGTTGCATCTTTCTTTGAAATCCATGTTTTGTTAACAGAACTACTATTTTCAATAAAATTCTACACAAATAAGCTCAAAATTTAAATACCTTGCAGACAATCATCTCACGGCTCAGTATGGACAGGGGATTAAACACGTCCATGCTGAAGAGTTACTGGATAAATTTTACACTTCAGACAGCCCATGCATGTTTCAATCCCAAGAAGAGGGGCTCCTGGGATGGGAAGGTATTAGAGTTTCAGCATATTGAACTAGTTACACATATGAGATGTGTGATTAAGTGTGCTGCATGGCATGCATCTCTCAGTTTTAGTTAATTTGATTTTGTTCCAGTTTTAGGTGTGGCAAATTCTAGAAACTGATGTGGGAACATGAGGCAGAGCTGACAGTAAGGTGCCTAGCCTGGGTGAGTTAGGGACTCCAAAAGGTAGAAGTAGATTAATGGAGGCTTATGCTGGGGGGAACATTATGGTACTTTTTGGTTATAGAAATTTAGAGGGAGGAACAATTTAGAAAATTATAAATTTCAATACCAAGGGAAGTGAAACTAGTGCTTTGACCCAGAATAACATCTGATTTCAGCGCTCTGCAACTACCAATCAGACTCCTCATTTGTGGTTCTTATGGTGGTGTCATTTTTGGGAGCAGTGTCAAAAGATGTACATTCCAGAATGCACCAAGGAACACTTAGCTGTTCGTTTTCATAAGAAATGCAATCTCATAACATACACATTAAGTCAGGGCTGGTGAACCTTTTTGAGAGTGCATGCCCATGGGGCTTTTGAAGAGCAAAATAAGGTCTTGAGTCTGCTATAAATTATTATTAATTACTGTATTATTATCATTAATGCATATTATAACTACATTGTATAGGTAATGCATAGTACGATTATTATATTTCTAATAGGCGTCCTTGGTTGTGAAATTACCTATGAAAATGAAAAGATAATCCAGAAAAAAATAGTAAAATCTGCTTAAATACTGGGAATTCTAAACAGCACTTTTAAAACTAACCCATTCTTTACATGGAAGTGAAATTCAGACCCTTAGAAAAAAGGATAAAAAAATGACTGACAACAATCACAAGAGACTATTAGATGAGGCCAAAACAGGTCTATTAAAGGCCTAACTCATGATGATGAATATCTCCTCAAGGAATGCAGTAAGGAAGAAAATGTGGAGTAATTGGGGCTACTTCTACTTCCTGTTTAAAAAGAAGGTTGTGAAACCTTTTGTCCGATGTCACATATTTGTCCTGTCACTGCCAGTGATAAATACCCAGTCAACACTTGGCATCACTCCCGATTTGTGTAAAAATGTTTCACTTGCAGTGTCATTTGGTAGCAATATACAGTCTCTTACACAGTCAGATACATGTATGTACACACATTCATAACTATATAGAGCTGCTGCTTGGGTAAAAGAAATAAAAAAAATGGGGTCAGCTGTGAATGCCACATGCCAAGGAAACCTTTGCACTTGCCATAGGTTCCCCAGCCCTGCATTAAGATTTCAGTCGCCAGGTGGCATGTCAGACTGTAATCAAGGTAACCGATAAATTGATGCCCACCACACTGGTGATTGGTCTCCTTGGGAAGAACATGTCCCACTATTGCAAACTTCTTTCCCCCTGTAAATATTCCCTGGAAGAGACATATGCTGCTGAGTTACAGAGAGAGAGAGTGTGCATACATGTGTGTGTGTGTGTGTGTGTGAGCGAAGGAGCGTGGACTGTAAGTGCTGGGCAATGCCACTAGATAACGTGAGGTGAGTAATCAGGTACATATATTTCAGTGGATACCTGTATAAAATTTAAGCACCAACTCCATAAACATATGAATTAAGTGATTTGTGGTATGTAAAAGTCATGAAATTCAACATGGCAATCACTCTTTGTTACATACCACAAACCTGTCACACATATGTGACTTCCACTGCCCAAAAATCATGTTGGATTTAAAATATTTTAGTAACCTGTATTTAAAGATCCTGAAGGGGCATCACTTGTCACACCATTTATATGCCTGTCGCCAATCACATGTCAACTCCCGAAGATTTTTTGGTTCGAGAACTTTTCAAACAGTCTACCATATGAATGTTATGAGGCAGTATAAAGTTAAATTCTGTATTTCATGCAATAAAGGTTACAAAAATTTTGGCACATGAGGCTTTAGAAATAAAGTAATAAAATGGTACACCATAAATTTAGCCAGAAATTCCAGTGATTTCTGTTAACATCTTTAATTAGAGCTGATCTCAAAATATAATTTAAAACAAACAAGTATACAGGGTGTTTCACGACTTGTGGACATTATATATGAACTTTTTTGATCACAAAGACCTAGGAAATCACCTCCTGCAGTAATGTCTACAAGTCATGAAACACCCTGTATAGTGAAAGTGAAAACATCAGTACCTCATGTAGGTTATCAGCATGTCTGCAGTCTTTAAAAAAATGTAATTTATATGAATAACTATTGCATTCTTCTGTATCATGACAACATGTGGCTGTACACACGCAACTACCTGCCAAGCTACATGGCATGACAATCCAGAAGACTAATCATCATAGTCACCACCATGACATCCTCAAATCTCACATCTTTATGAGTGTTTGGAACATGCTCCTATTGTGGTCATCTGTGTTACAGTACCATATATTCTGGTAGTGGTTAGCAGTGTTTAGGATGAATATACTGCCTGCATCTCCAGGGAGAAGGCAGGGGCATTATGTTCTTTTGAAATGCTGGTAACCATCTACATGGCTACATGGTACATTAACACACAAAACCACAATTTGAAATTTCACTAGTATGGAAAACTCATATTTCATACTGGCATATCATGGTTACAAAAATGAGGTACTAATAATAAGATAAGACAAGTCACCAAACTGGTAATATCAATGAAAGTGACTTCAAACCAAGGTGGTATACTGGAATGAAGGGAAGGTGGCTAGCATGATGATGATAGATGTACATTCAGTGCCACTGTACCTTCCCTCCACTCAGTGTCAGCACGCATCTTATGATCATTTCACCACCATTAAAGCTGCTAAAACTATGGTCTGTAGTCTCTGCGTTGTACCTCACTTCTACAGCAGGTGTGTTTCTGATTCATTTACTTCTCCACTGGATGTAAAAGTGAGGCCCAAGTCTTCACCATCATTTTCCACTGGGCAGGAAGTCCTTTAGACAGCTTTTTCTTTATCTCGCGTGGTACACCTGTACAAACAGGGAAAAATAAACACCTACAGAAAAATCTATCACGCTACAAAACTATAAAAAAGTTCCCAAACTTCTTTCCTGGTGGTCACTGGTATGAAGTAAACCTTTCAGAAATGGCAATGCTGTAACTGGTTATTTCAGTTGTGACATGCCAGCACACTGGTTTCAATTGTGTGAGTTGCCAGCAAGCAGGGAATATGGCTGTGTCAATATGAGATTGCACCAAGGAAAAACAAAGATTTGTGGTACGTTTTTATGTGCAGAAGGTGTACAACATGCTGAAATTCAACATATGTTTATGTGCTCAGTACAGGGAACAATGCTCTGGATTTGAGAAGCGTATACAAGTGAATAGAAATGTTCAAAAAGGTCAGAAAAATGTGAATGATGCAGAACACAGGACACCCCTCAACATCAACCAGTGATGAACTGGAAGAAGCCACAGTCATGTTTCTAAACAACAGAACAGTCTCTATCACAAAAACTGCACAAAATAAAGGTTAGCCAAAAGAGTGTACACAATAGTGTATGACAGCTTTGGGTTCCACAAGATTTGTGCAGCAATTGACAGAAGAGCATAATCACTCTCATATGGACATCTGCTCTTGTTACTTGGAATACTACTATAATGAAGAACTTCAATTGCATCATCACTGGGGATGAAACCTGGATTCACTATGGACTCAACGGTCACCAGAACATGTTACCTGGAGAACTGAGGTTAATAATGTTTTTTGATTCCCAAGACCCTGTCTGAATGTTACAGATGAGGGATTATAGTAACCAGTGCATTGTATTCTAACATGCTGCAAAATGAACTGCAACCAGCAACTCACAAAGTACAGAGAGGGAGAGAATGTCATAGGGTGTTATTTTGTTACACAACACTTCATACTGCCCATATAGTAACCACCAGCAAAGAAGTGGGAAGTGACCAACCAGTCTATAGTCCAGACCTGGCTCCTGATTTTCATCTCTTTGGACTCCCAAAGGAGGCACTGAGGGGCTGACAATTTGCAGGTAATGACAAGGGCAAGGAAACAGTGTATGACCACCTTCACACACACCCATCGACGTTTCATGCTGATGCTTTTAAAAAGTTTGTAGATTGAGGGTAAATTGAATTGAGAAGCACAGAAACTATGCTCAGAAGGAATGCATTTGTAAGCCCAAAATCTAAATAAAAATTATCTGGAAAAAATGTGCAGGAACTTTTTGAAGATCCCTCATAATACACACACACACACATAAACAAATGATCCACATTTTACAAATATCTGTTAAAACACAAATTGATACAGCCATGTTTTGCATGTAGTTAGTTGCTGACACACAGTGTTAGAACAGTAATACAACAAACACACTACTGTACTATATATAAAATAGGTCATATTGAATTTAATAATAATAAAATTCTGTGTCTAGTGACTCCTTGTATGAAGAAGTCAATTCTGTGGGTTCTTCCAATTTTTTTAAAGAATTTTATTCATATCTGCCTTTCTCAGAGTTTAAATCAAGTGCCCAACTCATTTTCATTTATTTTTTCAAAGCTGACCCCCCCCCCCCCACACACACATACAAATGGGCATAAGAATATTTTGTGTAAAACATGACTACTGCACAGTATTTTACATAATGCCAGTGTTACTAAATTGGCACAAATGCTAAGCCCATATTTTTGATGACAGAAAACTAAACTGTATAAGGGCAGGAGGGCCTGTAACGGCATTAAGCTGACACAAAACTTATATGAAAATCCACCAGTTTGTTCAAAGGTTATTGCAGGGGCATAGATATCTGGACATGATGATATCATGAGATCCTCTTCAGCCTAATAAAAATGGTTATTATTTTGTATTAAGAATAAATCAGCACTTACAATTATCAGGATCTACAAGTGTGCCAATTAGCCTGTAGGTTTTCCCATTCTTTGACTGGAAAGTGTTGCATGCTGTACGTTTGGCCATTGTATCTGTTGTATGACGCATTTCTGTATATAGTTCACTAAAACACAGAGAATTGAAGTAAAAAACTCATGTAACACCAAAAAATGCACTATTCCACAATTTATGGGTACAACCCATACATGTTTCAATGTTGCCATTTTCAGGGAAATGACACCAAAATTTCCACATTTTGGTTAAGATAACATACATAAATGTAATATAATGTTGATGGAACAGTAACAATAATACAGTTTGTATTATTATTATTATTATTACTACTACTACTGTGGTGTTAGACAACAGTGTGATGAATGGCACTGTATGACGTGGTTTGATGTACTGACTACATCAGACTGCACTGGTGATAAGAGAAGAAACCTTATGTTTTTCCATTAGCATTATTACTGTACAAATCACATTATCTTTTATGGCACCAATCACACACATCTTAGTTCAGGGTAAGACATCTCTACGTAGTCCACAAGATCATTCAGCTCAAGCACATAGGTTACCATTCAAACACATCTTTCTCTCCTATTGGCCTACACACTTGAAAATCAGTGCACAGTATTAATTCATGGCCCAGTCCACTACCAGTAAAAATGAGATTAACATAATCTTGTGGTAAGAGTAAGCTGAAGTTGGAAACTGCTACAAACACTGACAAAGAAACCACTTCATGATGGTAGCACCCAAAAGTGGTAATATCTCAACTGACAAACATGAAAACCAGACGACTTCAATCAAGTATTTACTGCTTCATAACAGAAGGAATATAAAATAACATACCTTTGAATATAACCAGTTATTTTCAGATCACATCCATTTACAAAAACAGGAGTCCATTTTTCAAGAATAATTTCTTGGTTTACCTACAGCAAAAAAATACCGTTCAATATAAACCACACGTATTGAACACACACAATATATACAACTCAAAAAAACTCCTAATGTTAAAAATTTAATGACTTTTGGCATATCAAACAAAACACAGTAAGTATTTACTCATTTTTTGAAAGGGGTCTTAGAACCTCTCAAGTTTACATGTGTACTTTAAAAGCCACTGACATACTGCAGCGCATATCAAGTGACAATTCTGTCATGCAGATGTTATGTAGGTGAACTCAGCTATATGAACTTCAGTTTGTGTGACACCTCAGCTATAGTGTCAAATATTGTGTGGTACCAGCTAATTCCTAATAAGGCATGTGGCTTTCTGCCTTGCTTAGTACGACATATGTAAGACTTTGTCAGATATGCCATTGCCAATTACATGTTCCAATATAATTTTCTTAGAGGCAGGCCATTTTGAGAATTCAACCCTCTCCTTGCCCTTGAAAGGACAAGCCCTGTGCTCTTTCAAGGAGCTGTATAAGTTCCAGGCATGGAAGATGACAATAATGGTAATTCATGATATCAGGCTTCCACCACATTGTCAATGAGATCTTTGTTCTTTGGGATGTTCTGCAGCATAGACTGATAGTTACCAATGTCTCTTGGACTGCTTGAACCTTGAAGACTGGACCAATAGGTTGTCCCAAAACATAAGTAACTAACTACCAATCTATACTGCATAACACCCCAGGAGAGCGAAGATCCCAATGGTAGTTCACTTTGTGCGTAAAGTCGCCCTCCACTTTTCTACTCCTGCAGTAAACAGGAGACTGGTAGAGTGATAGCATGGCTATAGTGACTAAAAATGCAGTTTTGAGGGTCAAAGAAAAATTCGAAATGATACAAGAAGTAATAAATGGAAAAAAGAGAACTGACATGTGTCAGGAATTTGGTGTCATAAATTCTATGATCCAAATCATATGGAAAAACAGAAACAGAATTATTAGTGGTGTTGAACGGACCGGACCAAGAATAAAGCAATTACGAATGCCCAAATGAAGTAACCTCGATGAGGCGCTGCTGCAGTGGTTTTAGCAGCACAGAAATGACAATGTAACAGTAAGAGAACCTCTTCTCATGATAATTTTGGTTCATCATAAATTTTAATTTTAAGTGACTGCATTTTTTAGCATGACCGCCTCTGTGGTCTAGTGGTCAGAGTTTCTGGCTACAGATACAGAGGTCCCGGGTTCGATCCCCAGCGCTACCAGATTTTCTGAGTAGTAGTGGGTCTGGAACGGGGTCCACTCAGC
>Ga0131853_10024096_pt1 | contig 10986 bp, 8 predicted proteins | sample TergutLab28metaG_FD_92764 | JGI IMG/M metagenome (GOLD analysis project Ga0131853, IMG submission 92764) | Labiotermes labralis P1 segment gut microbial communities from Petit-Saut dam, French Guiana - Lab288 P1 (version 2) (version 2) | ecosystem: Host-associated > Arthropoda: Insects >...
GCTAGTCAAGAAATTCCCCGCATTTCACGGAACCCGAAGGTTCATTACCGCACTCACAAGCGTCCGCCACCTATCTCTATCCTGGGCCCGCCCAATCCAGTCCATACACCCACATCCCACCTCTTGGAGATCCATCCTAATATCATCCACCCATCTACGCCTAGGCCTCCCCAGTGGTCTCTTTCCCTCCGGCTTCCCCACCAAGACCCTATACACCCCCTTCTCCTCACCCGTACGCGCCACATGACCAGCCCATCTCATTCTTCTCGATTTTATCACCCGCACAATATTGGGTGAGGAGTACAAATCATTTAGCACCTCCTTATGCATACACCTTGTATATATTCAGATAAACCTTCTACTAATCTACAAACCTCCCGCGTCTTGAGTTTAATTCTTACCAGATAAAAATCTATTTTTGCAGATAGGACACTAACATTGCAATTCTCTCACACTCCATAATAAAAAATAAACTGTATTTTATATTTTAAAGTATTAAAAATATATAAATATAATTACACTCATAAATGGCGCAAAAGTATTACATCTATACAGTGTCATGTACAAAGGTCTGTGAGATAAATGTCTTTTAAAAAGTTGCTGACGATCAATCAGAAGATGGCTCTTATAAATGTCGGCCGAGGGCACAAACTACACTAACAGAATTTAAGTTGCCTTCGTCAGTACTTCAAGACAAATGTTAGCTACCATCCATAGCCTTCCCAATTCATCAATCACGAACTATTATGCCACAAACAATCAACCCAATACATTTGGAAATTTTGGTATTAATAGAAAACACGGAGATGTCTAGGTGACTCTACATCCTTGAAATACACCCTATATGGAAACAGCTTAATCAGGGATCAAAAGGCGTAGTTCTGACCACAGCAACAAACCCCAGAGAACAGGATATTCCTGTCAGTTTCCATGACTGGTATGTCATCGCAGCGAAGTAATTACTCCCCAGTGGCGAGAATTACTAAAACTGTGGTGTTAGGTTGCAATGGGATTTTTCTGTAACAAAATTCAAATAGGCAGCCGCAGGCGCCACAAAAACGAGTAACGAACAAAGAGGAGGCCAAGCAGCTTGTTGAGAGGGGAGGGGGGGGTTGGTGTGAGAACACTCACTCGAATAAGACGACCAATCGACAACTCGAATATTTAACTATCACTTTTTGCTCCACGGTTTCTGGCAAAAGCTGGTCCTGGATTTACGAGACACAAGAATGACTGCGAAAGAGAAAAATATTTGAAAAGATCGCATTAAATTACGAAACGGGGTAAAGAGCTAGAAGCTCGAAGATGGTTGTAGAATATACGAAGGAGAGTCAAATGAAAACCTTAAAAGTGCGATAATAATTCGAAACACAGCTCGATTGTCTTTAAGTAGACAACAATGATACTCATGGTTTGAAGAGTGACCGACAGGTGGCAGTACGATGCAGGAATGCAACACGACGGCGCAGTAGTAGTTTAAAGATGGCGGTCCCGCTTGCAACATGCAATTTAAGGTTTTCGTGTGACTCTCCCTCGTATATAAGGCCTATTCTGTGTGCTCATCTATACGTAAATACCATCACGTTTCATACCCATATATATTTTCAGTATCATATATCTTGACATGTTCACTGTATATGAGGCCTGTTTAGCGAAATTTAAAAATTATGTAATACCTAATTATAAAAAATCTTCAACCTATTATACTTTCTTCTTCTTAGATCCTAACATTCTCGTGTTAGGAGCAGACTGAATGGTGCAGTGAACAGGCTGCCGAGGGTAGTATTCTACGTGAGTTAACTGCATCTGGTCTTGTGCGTTTGCAACGTCCTACGGTTTAATTGTCATCCGGAAATTTACGTCTGATGATTTCAAGGTTTTTGCAAATAATAATTTCATCGATGGTGAATCTAAAATAGAACATTGAACTAGCCTACTAAAGATTTCTTTCACATTCTCTCAAGCCACAACTATTCCGTCATTTTACGCCAAACAATTACGGTGCTTGTGAAAATGTCATTTAATAAACCCATAATTAAATGACCCAATACATTTTTGTGGGTTAATCTTTGAGACTAAGTAGTGATGCGAAACAGCCAGTACTCCACATATCGTATTTAAACCTAAGAATAAACTTAAATACACTCAGACAGATGACGTACAGGTCTGACAAAAGCGATCTGTGAATTAGATTGATTTAAAATGAGTTATTCCTAAAGATTCGCGCTTTTCCAGAATTCTTCAATCTACCCTCTGAAAGAGACAAAAGTACAAATGATGGATATACCTACACACAGAGAGCAGATAGACATGTCTGTGAATTCATGCTACACCAAGCATCAACCAAGATTCCTTCTATTTCACTCTGGGTTTTAAATTACAACCAGCACGGCAAGTGGCATGTTTCTATTGTTCACATTTAGAACGTCGGGGTATGAGCACAAGTGCAGCACGATATGGGAAGGAAAAGCTGAGAATTTAGGGTACGAATGCTTACGAAATAATATCATGATTCAAGGATATTCGTGATCACGGATGTACTAGCCATTTGTTCAGGAAAACTGTAAGCCGTATATTTGTAATACAGACAGATTTAGAATATAGAATCATACCCATGTATTATGTGGCAGGCAGTGAACAGCAGCCAATTAAACAGGTGCATATTTTGTCCAAATCTGAAACCAGCCAATAAAGGCAATCGTTTCTTCCTAATAAGAATGCGCGACCTAGATTTCCTACTCTGGTTGGTAAATAAATAAACACCGTTAACAAAACTACATTTTGGTACTTTTTATTTGCAGCAACATGTTTCGACCCTAAAGAATCATCATGTTAAAACTTAAAACACTTAAAAAGAAGTATATAAAGTTACATTTGTTAAATGACACTTTTTTCATGTTGCTTACGTCACGAATTAAAACAGGTTAAAATAAATAATATAGTCGATTGGTGGGAGGCAGAGTGTCGACGAGGCTAGCTGGAAAAAATGGGCTGTTCTGTTATTCATACTGTACGGGTGCAATATAAACAACAGGACAGTTTAAAAGGGAAAAAAATATTATCTCGTATTACCGAAAGCAATTTTATACTTTTCCGTTTAAATGTTTTATGTGTTAGCATGATGATGCACTTTAGTGTCGAAACACGTTGCTTTAATAAAATTACCATAATACAGCTGTGTTAGCGGTTTTTATTTATTTACCAATTATACGAGAACCTAACGGGAAGTATAACATCAAAATTTTAAATTTGTGTTCATCTAAAACCTCATGCAATTTCCTGTGTGCGTGAAATTCATTTTCAACTGAGACTGTGCCAAAATACACTACAGATTTTTTTTATATTTCGAGCCCCTCAACAATTTCATAACAGTCGTGAGGGGAGTATAAAAATAGAAGGTATCAAATAATGCCAAAATTCTCTGTCGTGTTAGGCATGCAATTACATATACTGACTCGCAATTTTATTACGTATTGCAAAGTACGTTCATAAATAATTTTAATGTATTTCGGGTCAAATAAATGTAATTATCTGAAAGGATTATGGCTTAATTGACAAAGTGGCAGTCGGTCACATGGTCAAGAAATTTTCTACATTTGCGGAGCCTGAAAATTCTTTACCGTGTTCACAAAATGCCACGAGCTATCTTTGACCTGAGCCATACGAATTCAGTAAACTTCGAACTCCTCTGTATTATGATTCATTTTATTATTGTCCTATCGTCTATGCCCAGATCTTCCAAATAACATCTCCCTTTTATGATTTCCAGACAAAGATTTTTTAATAAAATTGTCAACTCTTGCATGTGCGCTAAATTACTTATTCATATTATCCTTCGATAATTCTAAGAACACATGGTGAAACCTGCATATTATGAGGTTCCGACTATTAATTTAATTTTAAAGGTAGGTTTATCAGTATAGAAAATGTGCATGTATGAATGTCGGAAATTTGCGTTCTGTTCCTAGACGAAGCTTAGTAGGGACTTTTAAGGGAAACTACTTTAGAAGTGTTTTGTTCTTCGTGGAAAATCAGCTCTTTCTTTCTCATAAAATGCAGCACAAAGTACTTTTACAATACACGCTACTCGAGCCAATTTTCCCACTTTTTCAAGGTTAGACTTAAACGAAAAAAGGGTTAAAACGTCCCAGTGTCAGAAAATTTTATCATTCCATTCTCTATGTACTGTGCATTGCAATGTAGCTTATTAGTGTAATGTCATTTTGGCTAGGAATCTCCACATTACGTTCTGCATAAACACTGTTCTAGAATGCCATGAAACAATAGACAAAACAAAGGAGAGAACATTTTAAGCCTGAAAATAAACAGAACACCCAAAAAATTCAAAAACGAAATTTACCGAAAAACCCCTAAGGGTACCGATCAAACTACATATTCCTCTTTCCATCTAAACGAATAAAAGCCATATTCGACTCTCTAATCAAGAGAATAAACAAATATCCCCACGAAAAGGGAGAAAAATACACGAAAAATCCACAAAAGCCTAAAACATCTTTATAACAAAAATTATGACACAGAAAGCCCACAAATACAGAGCACAAAGGACATGGCGTCCATACTACAGGCCCTCCACTCCACCCAAAAAGAAAAAAGGTACACCTTCATAAAGAGTGTGGAAATAAAACTAGATACATAACCAGGAACGTTCAAAGAAACATGCACGGAAATTGGCACAGACATCAGAAACATCAAGGAAACCCTGTCACAGACATCACACACAAATACAGATTTAATATCAGTGGAATCTACCGACTCAAATGACCAGATTTCCGCATATAATGTGTAGGCCAAAGACGCCAATTCCGTAAGCGACGCAGGCTTCTGAACACAACAAGGATTCATCCGGCTGTGTCACACGCATCCTCAGCACGGACCACTAATGTGAAAATATCATCGACACACCCGAAGCAATATAACCCCCCCAACCCCCCCCCCCCCAAAAAAAAAGACTGCTTCTGAATTCAACTGCAATATTTCACATTTACCAAGAAGAATATGAGGGCGTCCACCTGAACGATAACCTGGAAGAAAAAACCGATCCAATCTTCAACATTCTACACACATATCTGAAACGCGACCCAACCGCAGCCCCCCCCCCCACACGCCAGGACACACACACACACACACACACACACACATGCACACACACACACACACACACAACCACCACACGAGACGGGCGCAGAGTCAATATGCTTCATAAGGAACAAGGTTAGCCTTAAGAAATTACCCCTCCCTTTCTACTATTCACAAACAGCACACCTAACAAGCTACTTAATGCTTACTACATACCTTCACATATTAACATATTCCCATGTATCAAATTCACACAGCATAAATCGCAAAAAGGGATGAGGAAAAACAAGACAGGCCATATACGAATAACTTAACACCGAGGCGCGTTCGTGCAACCATTTTTGCAGTGGAAAAGCAATAGTTGTTACATATTCTGAATGTGTGTTTGCAGCTTTATGTATCCAGAATGCAAAGCGCGTGCGGCATGTTGCCATCTGTGGTCTGTCCGCCTCTACAATATTTTTCCACATTATTTCATAAACGGCAAGATTTTCAGAAATAAAGTTACTGAACTCAAAATTTGTGTTTTGATTTTCTCTACAACGTTTGTCTGAAATGTTTTTCATTCCAAGAATAACTGAGCAAGATACGATCAAAAATGTACACAGGTCTTTACGTGAAGCGCCCATTATTCTTGTTAGATATTAATTAAACTTGAACATTCTCAACAGGGCTTTTAAACATACTCAAATATCAAATTTCATAAAAATGCTTTCAGTGGGGTCGGAGTTGTTCCATGCAGACAGACGGACGTGACGGACGGAGGGTCGGAATAACAGATAGACACCACAAAGATAGCAGTCGCGTTTCGCAATTTTGCAAACGCGTCTCAAAACCAAGAAGTACAGGACGGTCATCCCAAATCCACGGAAAGCAGCAGCACAAGAATGGGCCCAGCACGGATAAACCAAGTGCAATCAACAGGAAAAATAGAAGAGCAACAGCGCTACAAAATATACCTCCATAAGAAACCCACACCACAACCATAGCCGAAAGAGGCGAACCGTGAGGAAGAAAACACACATTTCAACATACCATCAACCGCAGGGACAAAATACCCCATCGCAACAACTAGGCCAACGAAAACAAGGAGGGTCGTAACACAGATAAACAGCATGTAAAATTCTACGTGACCACTGTAGTCAGAGTCTCAGTGCAAAGATCCAAACAGGAGGCAGAACCTTGTGTCCAAATCAAGGGTTGCAAGAAGAGGAAACATTCTTATAATATAACCAACTAGATGCACTAATTTCACAAATTTATTTTTGGAATAAAATTCTACATGTTTCGGACAGTTCCTCTGTCCACCATAGGAGTTTTTCACTGTAAACACAGCAATGGTATATTTCATAAAGTTATGCTGACTGCTTGCGAGCAGGATCCTGCTCGCAAGCAGTCAGTAAACCAGATATCTCGACACCTTAATTCTCATAATGGGGACCGCGGTAGCACAGTGGTTAAGGTGCTGGCTACAAATCGGTAGGTCGCCGATTCGCTCCCAGCTGGTGTCATTGGAATTTTTCATTGACATGAAATCCTTCCCATCGAAAAATGGCCCTGGGGTCGAAACAGCCTCTAACAGAAATGAGTACCAGGTGCATTTCCTGGGGGTAAAGGCGGCTGGTGCGTAAGGCTGACAACCTTGCCACCATCATTTGCCGTTGTCATGAAATCTGAGAACCTTAACTTCCTGGAACCCTCTGGGCCATCCCAGGCCTGTAACGGACTGCTGCTACTTTTAATGCTCATAATCAACAGAACGAGCAACACAAAATCACACTCTTTGCCATTTCTAAATTCTTGATGTCCCAAAGTCAGTTTACTTTGTCACTACTTCGTAATTACCGAATTGATAATTCTTACTTGAAAATTAAAAACATAGTTGCTTTTCATCCCTCTAAAGGTTAATGAGTGTCTGCAGCAAGCATATATTATTTGATTGGAGCGGTAGAATAGCTTCCCGCACAATTCCATGGCGTTTGACCAGGACAAGGCTGGCAATTAGGCCGCATCTTTTACAGATTTGTTTTATATGGGGTTGGAACAGGGCCTGAATTTCAAAGGGAAGGGTTACATCATGAAGATATGTTTTTGTTAGAAATGTACTGAACATTTACTGTCATATTTGTAAGCTTGTTTATTTTGCAGAATCTTAACTGGAATGTGGAAAATACTTTTCCCATTTCTCGGAATTCCTGAATAAAACAACGGCTGGTATGTACTGTAAGTGAGGTAATAAACCACCACAATAGACACTCGTAAAACGAAGGCATATGGATTCTACGAATAAAAAGTTTCGGCTCAATTTGCTTCTGATACAATGCATTAGACTGGGTAAAGAATGTCTAAAACATGCCGACTTTTGTTATGCGCAACTGAAAACAAAAAACCACAATTCTGTCGTCCACGGAACACAGAATATGAACACCAAAGAGTAACAACTGTTTGGTATCTGGCTAACAGGTTAGATGTTTAATATGTACGATACAAAATGAAAGTTACACAGAAATATTGTTGGTGAACTGGTGGACTCATTACTCTCAGTGGCGAGTTAGTCAACTCGAACGGTGAAATGAATGATACAGGGCCTTGCCACTTTAGGTAATTTAGAAAGTTACAAATTGTGAGAAGTACTCAAAAGAAAGGGATTCAACAAACGATTATTACGAAGAGCATACATCGACGAAAGATCTTTGTAGGAATCTAATAATAATAAAATATTATTTTTGAGTTAAGGCCAATTTACCGATAATTTTGACGGTCAAAGGAAGATATTAGAGCACTTTTCCATCATCACTGTCACTACTGCTGAGAAAATGCAATATTTGACCCAACCAGCAGCGCAACGCGACGACGCACAATGCGAGGCACGGTCCGTTAATGTCAGTGTTGTTGTAAGGAGAAATGTGTGTACATAATGTCATCTTAATTTTCTAGGTCTATACAAGACTGTTTTGAAAAGTGGTTTTCTACAAATTCAAAGCTTGACGGAGTTGCAGATAACCTAACCATAACAATGCACAGATATGTAGCCTACCAATAGGTACTTAATATGAAGGCTCTTAACGTACAAGCCAACGTAAAATTTTAGTAATTTGGAGCAATAATTTGCCAAAGTGGAATGTACAGTCAGACAGACGGACAGACAGGAAATACTTTGCGCACGGTTGTGCGTACACCATGAGAAAGAGGATAGGGGAGGAAAATATTCATTTTTATTTGGCACTGATAGAGGTGGATGCATAAACAATCAACACACTCATGTTTTAGTTTCCAAGTTCAGATACTCTCTACACGTATTCAAAGTGCCTTGTATGGACCAATCTACTGGGCAGGAAATTACAAATTCAGCAAAATTAATTTCTGAGATGAGAGCTTACTTCGTATTTTTATCCATTTTCCGTTTGAATTTAATATCTCCAGGAATAGAGAACTCATGGAAGTAGTAGATCTGTAATCATTTACTTGAGTGTGCTCCAGAACCGAGTGACGAATCTTTAACATTGCAAGTCCTCACATGAATTCTCGCTTCACTTACCGAAGTCAGAGTACCACTTCAAAAAACAGAAGAAATTATTTTCTGTAAGGTTGATTTGTCTCGCCGTCCTTACATTTCGGATTCGAAGAAGAGAAATTTTCGAACCATCGGGCTGTGCAGTGTGCAATACGTCAGTCTGACAGGCCTACAGCAGGCGCCCATCTCGATGGAATTGATTCTCCAAGCCAACCTCGAAATGACAGGTAGCGGAAGAACTGGAGAAGCTACCACAGCGTGTCTCAAAGACTCAGTACCAGTAACAGAACCCTGCCTCGTGCATCTCCTATCACTCTACTAATTTACAGAATCATGTACTTGACTCAGAATCTCTCAATACCAAACACTTAACATCATGAGGCACAGCCCTCTTTGAGAAGCTAATTGCACTCAGCTAGTCAAGAACTCCCTTGCCTCTGATGGAACCCACGGGTTCTTTGTCGTGCTTAACTGGAATCAGCATGAATCCTAACCTAAGGAAAATAATACAGTTCATACTCTAACATATGACACTAAAAAAATTGGCAGGGCCCACAATGTATACACTTCGTTTTTAAGAAAGGGACAGTAATAATATTTAAGGCGGTCGAAATAACGAAAGAATGCCTCTACATTTACATTACGACCTTACCACCGTGGAAGCCCAAGATCTGCTAAAACCCCATAATCACAGTAGCATTGATGCAGAAGGTAAAAGACTGCAGCAGTCAATCAAAGGGCCTACTGGCTCTAACAATATAGAGTAGGTTTACTCACTGAGCAAACACGGCATTATTATTATTATTATTATTATCATCATCATCATCGTTATCATCTTTATGCAGGTTATTTATACTTATATTCCTGAGACAAACTGTGTCCCTAGGGAATAGAGTGTCGCAGCTATTTTGTTGTTAGTATTCATGGTGTTTATATCGTTAGTTTCAGTGGTGAATCTATTGTAATTTTACATTAGTACTTTCCGAAGTATGTGTGCTGTGCCCAATATGGCTGTTTTCTGGAGTTCCTTGACTTCATGTTTCCCTGGTATGTTGCTCACGTATTTTCTAAATGACTTTGAAATAGTCCCAGTTGTCCCTATTATTACTGGTAACACCTTTGTTTTTACATTCCACATGAGCTGTTTATTATTATTATTATTATTATTATTGTAAGACTAACGAAAATATTTAAATAAGTGTACACGATTTCCTATTAGCATACTGCTAAAAAATATTCTGTATGAAAATTTCACAAAATATGTTTTGAGAAACTGTATTGATCCTCACTATGACAGGCACAAAAATAATGCAGGTAGTAATATTGCAAGATAAAGCTATCCCATGACAGGCCTGGACAGGCCCTTAAGGTTCCAGGAAATTGAGGCTGTCAGAATTTCTAGACAATCAGTACGTGAAGGTGGTACGGCTGTCAGCCCTCGCAGACTTTACCACCCCCCCCCCCCAGGAGTTATCCCTGGTAATCATTTCTTTTTGAAGCTGATAATATTACAACGTAATACGGTAAGTTGCCATGCTTCAATAATGTCGTCTCCTCTAACAGGAGACAAAACATGTGGCAGACAAACAAATAAATTGATCTTCATTACATTACGTTTTCCACCAGTAAGATGTAAGTACAAAACACGCAGTAAATATGCTTGTCTGAATATAGCAGTCGTGATTTGAAAATCCATAATATAGGCCTAAGAGTACGTAACAAATAACTCTGTTTTCATATGAATAAGCTAAAATAATCTGATGAGGTTCCACAAGCGTAGGCCTCCTGGTGTACTTTAGGCCCACTCTACAACTCCTGTATTTAATTATAATTCCTAAGCGTTTGGGTTGCTCTAAGAAACTTGTAAGGTTAATAAAGATGAGTCTGACTGAAACATATAGCAGAGTCCGAGTAGGCAAGAACGTATCTGACAGGTTCCCTATTAGGAACGGTCTGAAACAAGGAGACGCTCTATCACCACTGCTTTTTAACTTTGTTTTAGAGTACGCCATTAGGAGGGTTCAGGTAAACAAGGAGGGCTTGAAACTAAATGGCACACATCAGCTTCTGGCTTATGCCGATGATGTTAATATACTGGGAGGAAACATACATACTCTAAAGGAAAACGCAGAAGCTTTAGTAGCTGCTACTAGGGAGACTGGACTGGAAGTAAGTGCTGATAAAGATAAGTACATGGTCATGTCTCGAGATCAGAATGCAGGATAAAATCACAGGGTGAGGATTGATAATATTACCTTCGAGAGGGTGGAAGAGTTTAAATATTTGGGAACAACTTTAACAAATCAAAATTCTATTCGGGAAGAAATAAAGAGTAGACTGAGGTCAGGAAATGCTTGCTATCATTCGGTGCAGAA
>Ga0131853_10024097_pt1 | contig 10985 bp, 9 predicted proteins | sample TergutLab28metaG_FD_92764 | JGI IMG/M metagenome (GOLD analysis project Ga0131853, IMG submission 92764) | Labiotermes labralis P1 segment gut microbial communities from Petit-Saut dam, French Guiana - Lab288 P1 (version 2) (version 2) | ecosystem: Host-associated > Arthropoda: Insects >...
TGTGCCATTTTGGGGCAAGGTGGTTTACGAATCCGAACATTTTCTAGCAGTCCACTCCACCAAACCCTTTGCGGAAGTTCACGTTTTTATTGGTGCAAAAGCACATGTTCCCACAATTTTTGACCTTACAGAAAATGATAACGAGCTGGTTGCGGACATGATGAAGGCCATCAAAGCGGCCTCTAATGAGGTAATTTTGTTAAAAGGTGCGGCCAAATTGGAAATGTATCTAGGCTATTTTCAAAAGGGTGAGCATATCCATTGCCATGTGATTTATGATGCTTCTGACGGGGAGTAATTGCATGAAAAATGATAAGAAGTCTTCGGGATTTGTTGAAAATTAGTAGCGTCACATTATCCATAGTAAGATTTATTGCATCCTAAAAAGCCTGTAAATGTTGAATTTACAGGCTTTTGATTATGGAGGCGAGGAGAGTCGAACTCCTGTCCGAAAATCCATTGGCAAAGACTTCTCCCATCACATTCGGCTTCGGAGATTCCCCGCACGGCCTAAAGCCGACAAGAGGCAGTGCGGGTAGCCCTTAAAGTCTTTTCGCTATCGCAGGGCGGCGATGGCGAAAGTTGCCCATCTATCGATGCCGGATTCCTGGCCGACAGGAGAGCCGGGGCCGACAGCTACATTTTGGCTATGCAGCGAGCGCTAAATTGTTTTTGCCATTTAATTATAAGGGTTGCCTTGATAACGCGGTGGGCACCGCGGATGGCTATCTTTGCTTTCCGAATCCCCGTCGAAACCAGTACGCCCCCGGTTTGTGGGTTTGGTGCATGTGGCTTTGATTATATCACGGCATATATGCAAAGTCAACAGCACAAATTTTGTTGAATTTATGCGAAAATCATTGTTGACAACGATGCATATGCGTGATAAAATAATGATAACTTATTACGAGGGTCGTAAAAAGTTTTGTAGGCAACTTGTATGGAGATGATATGTTAGACCAACTGAAATCTAGGAATATTGCTGATATCTTGATATATCTGCTGTCGCATGGGTCTGCTACGAAGTCGGATTTGGTGCGTGGCACTACGCTGGGAAATTCTACGGTATCCGATGCCATAAACGAGCTAACAGCTCTAAAGCTGGTGCGGTCCATTGGCAAAGAAGATTCCATTGGCGGGCGGCGTTCTACAATATACGAGATTAGCAAGAGCTATGGTTGCTTCATAGGCATTGCATTTTGCGACGACAAGATTGAATTTGTAGTAACAGACTGCCGCAACGAAATTGTGAAAGCGTGGCGTGTTGGGCTTAATAGCCAACTTTCAGCCATATCCATATTGCTGCACGAATTAAGCCGCATCGTGGTTGGTGAAAAGAATGTGCTGGGTATTGGCGTTGGATTGCATGGTGAGATTGACTACGGGGCGCAGATTGTTACATACTGTGCAAATCCACATTGGCAGCATGTTCATTTGAAAGAGATTATTGAGAGGGAATTGCTTACATTTACTATCATAGACCACTATGCAAACGGAGCAGCGCTAATGGAGAAATATCTTGGGGTAGCCAGGAACATTGATGATTTCATATATCACACCGTGCTTGCACCACAGAAAATGGCAGTTTTTTTAGACGGAAATATATGCCGCGGCAAGAATAATATGGCAGGAAGACTGGATAATACCGAATTTACAAGCGATGTAGCGCATTTACAGCATATATGGGATGTTGAGAAAGTTTTTATTGCAGATGCAAAAGAATATGATTTGGCACGCGGAATGGCTATTTCCGCCGAGGTGAAATGGTTTGGACGGGCACTTAAAAGATAGGAGGGAGACCGGCATAGCGTGCTCGCGCAGGATTTTGTCAAAAAAATATATTTCAAAGCTGAAAGGGTGGTATAACTTATGGTAACTGCAATTATCATTATTATTTTCCTTGCAATGTGTGCACTAATGTACACAAAGAAGCTGTCTGCGCTGTTTGTTCTGCCTATCATGACATTTTTGATTGCGCTGGTGGCTGGAATTCCTTTTAACAATGTAACCGACGGCGAAGTGACACAACCGGGTATATGGACGCTGATGTTTGTAGATGGGCCACTTAGGCTTGGCAATGTTATGATAATGCTTATGTTTGGCGCTATATTATCACAAATGATTAAGATTACAGGCATTGCAGAGGTCATCGTAAAGAAGATTTCGGAGCTGGCAGGCGACAAGCCGCTGGTGCTAGGCATTTCACTGTATGTTGTGCTTAGCCTGCTGTTTACAACGCTTGGCGGCCTTGGTGCGGTAATTATGATTGGTACCATCGTACTACCTATCATGGCATCTGTGGGTATTTCGCGTCTTACGGCAGCATGTATTTTGCTATTTGCGCTAAGCACCGGTGGTATTTTCAATCTTGCAAACTGGGGATTGTATACATCGGTTCTTGGGATGGAAGTAGCCGAAATACGCACCTTTGCCTTCCCGTTGGGCGGTATTTTCGGCGCGATAGGCATATGTTTTATCGTTGTGCAGGAAAAATTTGGCGGTAAGCTTTTCAAAAACAATAAGAAGTTGGCATGGACAGCACCTGAGGTACCGGCAGGGCCAGAGAAAAAGGTTCGCATATTTGCATTGATAACACCTATCATACCGCTGGTGTTGGTACTTTTGCTTGATGTGCATATTGTAACCGCTTTGGCAGCGGCACTGGTATATTGCGTAATAGCCACCATTGGCAGAGATACGGTTAAAAATCTCACAAAAGCTGTAACGGAAGGCATCTCGGATTCTGCTGGTGCGCTGTTCCTTATCATTGGCATTGGTATGCTGCTACTGGTTGTTATGGACCCGCGTGTTACAGAGCATATTGGCCCGGTTATTGGCGGTATTTTGCCGCAATCTCCAATCACATATATCCTGTTCTTCGCTGTTTTGGCACCGCTTGCGCTTTACCGCGGTCCGCTTAACATCTGGGGTCTTGGTCTTGGTCTTGGTGCCATCATGTTTGGCACAGGTGTTTTGCCTGCATTTGCTATTATGGCGGCACTTATGAGCACGGGGCAGTTGCAAGGTATATGTGACCCAACCAATACACATAATGTATGGACGGCATCGGCCACCGCAACGGATGTTAATGATATTTTGAGAAAAACGCTGCCATTTGTATGGGGCGGAGCAATTATAGGACTGATACTTGCGTCGATCATGGCATTTTAATTTGATATAACACATATGCGCCCCACAACCGCTCGGTTTGGGGCGCTTTTAACCACAGAAAGAAATGGAAAGAGCGGAAGGGGAATTTTGTGAATCAAACAATACGTATTGGCATAGATGTTGGGGGTACATTTACCCATGCCGTGGCTATAGACCATGCTACAAACAAGGTGATAGCACATGCCGTAACGCCAACCACGCATACCGCCGAAAATTCGGTATCCGAGGGGGTTGTACGGGCTTTTAATGATGTAATTGCAAAAATTGGTGCGGATGCGAGCCAGGTTAGCTTTGTGGCGCACAGCACCACGCAGGCCACAAACGCGCTACTGGAAGGCGATGTAGCCAAGGTGGGTATTGTGGGCATGGGCAAGGGTGCCGAGGGCATAAAGGCCGGTAGCGATACAAATATACGCAATCTGGAGCTTAGCCGCGGCAAGATGCTGGAAACAGAGCATGTCTATCGCGATACAAAGGGCAAGGATTTTGGTGATGAAGAGCTGGCAAAGACCCTGGCCGATATGAAAAGCAAGGGTTGCCGCGTGGTCGTAGCCAGCGAAGCCTTTGGTGTTGATGATGGGCGTAACGAGGATAAAATTGTAGCTCTAGCGATAGAAAATGGGCTACTGGGCACAGCAGGGCACGAGGTTTCGCAGCTATACGGCCTAAAAGTACGCACACGCACAGCCGTTATAAACGCCAGCATATTGCCGAAAATGACCGAAACAGCAAATTTGACCGAGGATAGCATTAGAAAAAGCGGCATAACATCGCCGCTGATGATTATGCGCTCCGATGGCGGCGTAATGGACTTAAATCAAATGCGCAAACGTCCAATATTAACACTGCTTTCCGGCCCTGCGGCGGGCATTGCGGCGGCCCTGATGTTTGCGAAGATATCGGATGGCATATTTCTGGAAGTTGGCGGCACCAGCACGGATATTTCCGCCATCAAAAACGGCAAGGCAATGATAAAGGGTGCTACAGTAGGCGGACATTCAACATACCTCAAGACGCTGGATTCTCGCACCGTTGGTATTGGCGGCGGCTCTATGTCACGGGTTGTTAACAATGCCGTGGCGGAAGTCGGGCCAAGAAGCGCACATATTGCAGGGTTGGGATATATCGCCTTCAGCGACCCCGCCGAACTGGAAAACATCAAGCCCATATTGTTTGCGCCAATGAAAACCGACCCCGAGGACTATCTGGGTGTGGAAAACGAGGCTGGCAAGCGGTTTGCAATTACATTGACAGATGCTTCAATCATACTTGGCATGACCAAAGAAGGTGACTATGCATATAACAACGCTGATGTGGTGAGGCGTGTATTTGATATGCTGGGCGGGCATTTTGGCAAGACGGCCGAGCAGTTTGCGCAGGAAATATTGGATGGTGCAATTGCCAAGGTTAGGCCTGTTGTAGCCGACCTGCTGCATGAATACGAAATGGACCGCGACCTGGTTTCGCTGGTAGGCGGTGGCGGTGGCGCAACCACTGTTGTGCCATGGCTTAGCAAGCAAATTGATATGAAATACATTGTGGCAGAAAAGGCAGAGGTAATATCCGCTATTGGTGCTGCGCTGGCTATGCTGCGGGATTCCGTTGAAAAAACGGTGGTAAATCCGAATGAAAATGATATAATTGCCATCAAAAAGGATGCCTTTAACCGCCTGGCGTCTATGGGTGCGGATGCAAATACAATTGATGTGCAAATAGAAATAGACCAATCCAAGAATATACTGCGGGCTATTGCCACAGGCTCTTTTGAGATGGACCAGGATTATCATACAATGGAGAAACTGGATGAAAGCGAGGTTCGTAAAAGTGCGGCTGCATCTTTCAAGGTAGAAAATATGGATGATATTAGATTGGCGGCAGATACCGGCGGCTTGTATGTGTATGAGCAAAAAATTGTGAAGAAAAAGCTGCTTGGATTGTTGAAATCGGAAACAAGCAGGCTGCGGGTGCTGGACGCCTTTGGTGTGGTTAAATTTCAGACCAATCAGGGTCTTTGCTATGTTCAGCGCAAAGCGCATTTTGATAGTGGCTTGAAGCAGTTTATAGAAACCGCATCGGATTATAGCGATGTGGGTATTACGTTGGCAGAATTTTTTGTTGTGTATAAAAACCGCATTGCGGATTATTCTTCTATATTGGATTACAAGCAGCTGGTGGGGCTTGTAAATCTGGAGCTGGAAGGGCTGGATGATGATGAAATTATTGTGATGCTATCCAGCAAACGTTAAGAGGGAGTGAACATCATGCAAAATTTCAAGGAAATGTTGATAGCAAATAAACATACTTTGGTTATTAGCCTGCCTGCTAATGATGCAGGATTGGCGCGGGCAGCTTGGCAAGAAGGCGTGGATGCCGTTAAGGTGCATTTGAATGTGGAGCATCGGGCCAGCGGCACATCTTTTGGCAGCTTTGCCCAGGAGCGCGATGTGCTGGCGCAGATTATCGCAGAAGCCAAGGGGCCATGCGGCGTTGTACCAGGAGTTGGGTTGGCGGCTGTAAGTACAGACTATCAAAATGTGATAGATGCAGGATATAATTTTGTATCATTGTATGCCCATGATATGCCTGTTGCGCTGGCGCAGACAGCTTCTGTTACAAAGATGGTAGCCTTTGATAATTCGTATGATATGGCGTACTTGCAATATTTGGAAAGAGCTGGGGCCGATGTGTTTGAGGCATCTGTAATGGCACCAGAGACATACGGCGACAGGATTAGCGTGCGTGAGCTTTTGATGTATGCTCGAATTTGCGATAATACAAATTTGCCGGTACTGGTGCCCACACAGCGTAATGTAATGCCTTGCGAGGTTGCAAGCCTTGCGGCGTGCGGCGTTAAGGCTACAATGATTGGAGCTATTGTGACCGGGCGCGAAGAAGATAGCATACGACGAGCTGTGACGGAGTTTAGAAATGCGATTGATAAGCTGTAAGGAGTGATGACCAATATGAAAATATGTGTACTTCCAATAGATTCCAGGCCATGCACATATGATTTTGTGCGGTATTTGGCAGACATCGCCGGGCTGGATGTTGTTATGCCGCCCATTGCACATATGGGCGGACTGCTTGTGCCATCCGATTTTAGCGTAATATCGCGGTGGTTGTTTGATAATGCAGTGGACTGCGACGCGCTTGTAATTTCAGTCGAACAACTGATATATGGCGGACTTATTGCATCTCGCAAAAATGGCATAGACCTACGTGAGGCACAAGAGAGATTGAAAGCTCTTGTGGGCTTGAAGCAGGCAAATCCCGAACTTAAAATCCTGGCCTTCACAGTACTTATGCGCACTACAGTTAGTACACTGAGCATCGAGTCTGTGGCCTGGTGGGAAGCCGTGGGAGAATATTCTAAATATGTGCACCTTGGAGACGAACAGAAAGTACAAGAGCTGGCCGCGAAAATACCGGCCGATGTGTTATCGGAATTTTTGGCAGTGCGCGAGCGTAACCACGAGGTGAACAAGCGATGCGTGGAGCTGGTGCATGAAGGCGTAATAGACTTTTTGCCTATATTGCAAGAGGACTGCGGTGAATACGGCATGCACAAAGCTGAGCAGGTGCGACTGACGGAGCTGATTGAAAAATATGACATAGAGCATAAGGTATCGCTGCACAATGGCACAGATGAGGCCGCTACAGAGCTGATGGCGCGGGCCGCTACGTCTTCGCCTGCGCCTATCGCGGTCAAATGGTTAGGATATAATGCTGATTTTGTGGCATTGTTTGAAGATAGGCCATTTAAGCAGAATTTGATGAGTCATTTGCGCACGGTAAATATGTATGAGGATGCGGCGGCGGATATTGTGCTGTTTATATATGTGCCAAAGACTACACAGGGGGATTTTTGTACTCTTGGCGATGAAATACCGATTACAGGCTATTGCCAGGACGATGTGGACGGCTTTGCCGTTGAAATAGCGGATGCTATAGCGCAAGGCAAAAAGTGTTATCTGCTAGATATATCTTTTGCAAATGGCGGCGATGCGGAGCTGCTAAAGTGTCTGGCGCAGCGTATTGATATCGGACAGCTGCACGGCTATTCTGCGTGGAACACGGCCTGTAATGCGCTGGGCACAATACTGTCGCAGATCGTGATGAGCGGCGGCAAAAATGACAATAACAACCGCAATTTCACATATGGGCGCATTTTGGACGATGTGATATATCAGGGAATAGTGCGCAAGTGTCTTAATCGCAGACTAATCGCGCAAGGGTTGGACCCGTGGATGATCACAGATTTGGGCGCAGCAGATGAAATTTTGCAAGCCGAATTTGCAGCGGCACAGCCAATTATCGACGAAATAATGCCAGATTGCCCACCTTTTGCGGCAAAATGGCGATGGTCGCGTACATTTGAAATAGAAATTTCGATAAATGATGCAGGAGGTGCGTAATTTTTGAAAGACAATTTTAATGTTATCATCTGTGGTGGTGGCACCAGCGGCGTGCCGGCAGCCCTTTCTGCGGCACGCAGTGGAATGTCTGTGGCCATTATCGAGAAAAACTCCTGCTTTGGCGGTAGCAATACGGCGGCAATGGTTTCGCCGCTAATGACATTCCATGCGGGCGAGCGGCAGGTTATCAAAGGCATAGCGCAGGAAATTGTGGATGGACTGGCCGAGCGCGGCGCAACGCTGGGGCATGTGAAAGACCCCATTGGTATGGTTTCTACCATCACGCCTATCAATACGCAGGCCCTTAAAATGCTATATTTTGAGATGCTGGCTGCTGAGCCGAATATATCTTCGCTGTTAAACAGCTCTATCACAGGCATTTCTATGGATGATGGCATGATAAAATCTGTGAAGGTATCCGGCAAATACGGCAAAATGACCATACACGGCAAGACATTTATTGATGCCACGGGCGATGGCGATATCATGGCGATGTCCAAGGAAAATTTTGGCATGGGCCGCAAGCAAGATGGCATGTCGCAGCCAATGAGCCTGATGTTTAAGGTTGGCGGTGTGGATATGCAGGCCGTGCGCGAATATATCAAGGCGAACCCCGAGCAATTTATATTGGGCAGCGATGTGGATGTGGATGGATACTTGGCGGTTTCCGGCTTTTTTAGCCTGGTAAAGCAGGCCCAGCAAAACGGCGACTTTAACGTGCCGCGCGACCGCGTGCTGTTTTTCCAGGGGCTGGGCGATGGCGAGGTGGATGTTAATATGACGCGTGTGATAAAGTTATCCGGCATTGACGCTTACGACCTAACAAAGGCAGAATATGAGGCCCATGCGCAGGTTGATGAGATTGCGCGTTTCCTGAAAAAATATATCCCAGGCTTTGGCAATAGCTTTTTGCAGTCAGTGGCCGGTACCATTGGCATACGCGAAAGCCGCAGGCTGTCCGGCGAATATGCATTGACCGAGGACGATGTGATTAACAACCGTGAATTTGATGATTCCGTGGCCATTTGCGCCTTTCCCATTGACATACACAGTCCCACCGGAAGCGAGCTGCATTGGGAGCGCAAAGAGAAATATGGCTGCTTCGATGTGCCCTATCGTGTAATGTTGCCCAAAAAGACGAAAAATCTACTAGTGACGGGACGTTGCATTTCTGCCAGCCACGAGGCATTGGCGGCGGCCAGGATATCGGCTACGGCGATGGCACTGGGAGAGGCAGCGGGACTAGCCTGCGCAATGAGTGTAAAGACTGATGTGCCACTGAAAAACCTTGATGTGGGAAGGCTGCAAGAAGGCCTGCTAAAGCAGGGTGCGGTGCCTGGGAAGAAGTGGATTTGATGAATATAGACGCAAGCAATATTGACATAATGGCCATAGACAAGCTTCTATGGCTTTCTTCACCTGCTTTTCGGCGTAATGCGAAAAAGCATGAGGCATTGCATATTGGGGCGATGCAGATTGGGGCAGATATGGCGCGGAAGTATCCACTGGACGCGGGCGATATTGCGGGCGAGATCCTGCGACTTGGCGTGGCCGCGATTGAGCATTATGGACAAGATAATGATGAGAGGGCATATTACATGCCCGATGAGCGCAAAATTTATCTGAACGAAGCCTTTATTACGCTGATGTCCGACCATTTTCCACGCGAGTATATAACAAATGCTTTGATTGCACATGAGTTGTTTCATCACATAGAGGAGGCGTTGGAACAGCCCACTGATTATGCTTTATCGCAGACATATAGGACATTTGTGTCGCCTGTATATAGGGATATTGCGGCCTTTGCCTTTGCAAATGCGGCGATACCGGGGATGGTATGTCAGGCTATTGACATACGCTGGTTGGAAATGCGGCATCCGGAGAGGGTGCCGCCGTGGGCAAAGCGGTTTCTAGCAGCGCTTGCTAAAAGTGTTATTATGGGTCAAGCTCAAGCTTGGAATGACATATGATTATTGTCGTTTAACTTGAAAATATAGGCTTCTACTTCCGCATGAAAGGCCATGAATCACGCCTTTTCCGTGCTCGGCATAAAACCTTTTTCAACTAAAACGACTATATGTGAAGTATGTGGATAATACAAGGTTTATCCCGCAATTTTTAATCTTGCAAGATGCGCTGTGAATTTTTATGACCGCACTTTTCACAACACATTTCTCTGTTTTGTCGCTCATGCAATTTTTGTTTTTCATTTTCCATAAATTCCTTTTTCTGTGGCGGCGCAAAAACATCCATCGGAAACGGCATCTTATTAAAATCATCGCAAGTATATTTTGGCGGCGGTGGTGGCGGAGGGGTTGGACAAGGACACCACTCTGTTATCAATCCCAATTTATTTTTAAGCAGCATTTGAATATCAGCGATACGGTGCATCAAACTTTCGGCACTTCTGTTGACATCCAAAAGCAGGCGCATACCTTTTTCGGTGCAACCACCCTGTTTAACGCAACAAAGAACGTATTCAATTTTTTTGCTCTCTGCCGTTATCAGTCGGGCGAGTGCTGTTTCCTCTGCCGCTATTGATTGGACTATAGCATCAATGGACTCCTCTCGTTTTGATTTCATTTTACCCATCCCCCCTATGTGGTTTATAGTAATTCAACTTAAAAATCGCCTCACCTCGCGCGCGGCCCTACGGTTTGCCTGCGGCAAACTGGGCGAAGCCCACTTTCGTATAGCGAAAGCGCAAAGGTTGTTTTTAAGTAGAATTGCTATACTTATTCATTTTATGCACAATCACCTGCTACGGTTACAACAAGTCCACCTCACCAACAAGCCCGTTTCTGCATAAAATGATAAGAGCCATTAAGGAGGTGACAAGAATGCCAACACCAATATTAACAGCACCCGATGACGCTCAAGGTTTGCCGGTTGACAAGCAGAGCGCAATTGAAAAGATGTTAGATGCAATTGCTAAGACAGAATTTAGTCTTGCCGACATTATCCATGCCGAAGCCGAAAAAATCGAATCAGCGATTGATAAACACAACGGCGGCACAGAAAATGTTGATTTGCTTAAAGTGAACAAATCAGTTGAGCGTATGCTCCGCAAAGTTATTGTTAAGGAGATGCTCTTGGGTTTCCAGCTTGAAGATGTGATTGAATTATCGCAACCACAGCCAACTTTGCAAATAGCAAATCCACTGCCGCCGGGCAATGACCAGTCGGTTATGAACCCGATAACACCCTAATTTTTTAGAAAGGAGGAGAAAAAATGTCAACAGTAAATTCCCTTTTGTCGTCTATAGCTGAAACTGAAATAGCCCTGGCTAATGTTCTTGATGTTGAATCAAAAAAGCTAAAAACAATTATCGGTGACGACAAGAGCAAAATAAACGATTTATTAGAAGCAAATAAATCGGCAGAGCGCATGATGCGCAA
>Ga0131853_10024099_pt1 | contig 10984 bp, 10 predicted proteins | sample TergutLab28metaG_FD_92764 | JGI IMG/M metagenome (GOLD analysis project Ga0131853, IMG submission 92764) | Labiotermes labralis P1 segment gut microbial communities from Petit-Saut dam, French Guiana - Lab288 P1 (version 2) (version 2) | ecosystem: Host-associated > Arthropoda: Insects >...
AGTAAGTAAGTAAGTAAGTAAGTAAGTAAATAAGTGGGTGAGTAAGTAAATACGTAATTAAGTAATATATGAACACTGTAAGTATGAAATAGCGTAACGCATTGGAGACTAAATGATCATTTTATGTACCTACAAGGTACTATCCACTGAACATATTTAAGGGTGCTACGATGTGTACATAAAAAAGAGACCCATAAATAACTCAGAAAGTAAGTACACTGCTCAAAACAGATCCATTTCATTACGAACAACATGAAACAGTTCTGGAGTTTCAAGGTAACGCAGCGGTGCACCCGAGGAAGTAAGTTTTGTGAGTAAGCGACGCTGCTTAAGTGGACAAATGGTTCCACGTCGAGGCACCCCCATGTCCTCATTTTTGATGGTCGGTAGGTACTAGAATACGTAGGAAATATCGACCGTTTGAGATGACAACACGTTATTTCAGAAAATCGGGCTCGGATTATACGCAAAGGCCACGCCATAATGCATAAGAATGGAATCCTGAAGAAATATTTCCACTACAGAAATAGCAATTTGCTACGGGCTGGACGGTCCGGGGATCGAATCCCGGTGGTAGACGAGATTTCCGCGCCCGTCCAGACCGACCCTGGGGCCCAACCAGCCTCCTGTTTAATGGGTACCAAGTATTTCCCTGGGGTAAAGCGGTCGGGGCGTGGCGTTGACCACCAACAACTACCTGGTTTCGAGGTTAAAGAAATCGTATAGGCATACCTCTACTCCTTCTCTGGATTTAACATTCACAGGTCCGTGCATCGCTAATATATTCGCACAGTACAACCAACAAAATTCAACGTTCCACAATTTATTTATTTCTGTAAGACGCTCTACATGTTTCAGACAGTTTTTCCGTCCATCATCATACATAAAGCGCCATGTATTTTTCAGACCAATACTGGTACCTCCTGCCAGCCAGGCTAGCAGTAGGTAGCAGTAACGGTCTGAAAAATACCTGACGCTGTATTGTGCAGTTTTGAGCTCCTGATGATGGACGGAAAAATTGTCTGAAACATGTACAGCGTCTTGTAGAACTAAATAAATTGTGAAACGTTGCATCTTGTTTGTTGTACTCTGCGAATTTCTCTCTGGGCTTTCGTTTATTTTCATTATAATGGCGCACAGAAACAGTAACATATTTAAAGGCAAGATTAATTAAATCTTACCGTGTCCCTGTACAGTATTTACATAAAACTTAACAATTATTATTTGGTTATTTTTAAATAATCTCTTGTTTTAAAATAAAGTATTTGTTTAGGTAATATCGTTGTTCCTCGTGGCAACTGAAGCAAATGCCATAAGTCACGAAACGTTACTTGAAGTACCATTTTCAGTTACTTACTTGGTAATGAAATTCCATGTTGTAACCGGAATGCAAAGATAAGAGAGATTTTAACCCTTTACCTGCTAACGTGGAGAATATGGCGAGCTCCGAATAATGCTAGCAAAGGGCAGATGGGATTTAACTCGGCGTTTAAATGGTTAAGCGCAATCTCAATTTGCAAACCACGCCCAACTGAATTACTTGGTAAAGCTTTTGGTGTAATAACGTGAATATTTAATTCTGCTAATATACAATTGAAAAAAATACATTGAAAAAATACATAGAAAAATACATAAAAATCCTGTGTTATATCAAATGTCCTCTGGTTTATTTTTAAATGTTGAATCCGTGTTCTCAAATTTCACCTACAGCACCCTTGTTCGGTCGCCATGACACATTCAGATCATCTCCTCAGATGTTACATCGTATATCTGGAAACCTACAGGATAAAAGCCTTCTAAGGCTCAGATAACTTATGACACTAACGAGGAAGCAGAATGTAGTAACGGAACAACAGAATATATTTTTTTTTTCGAGAGAGGCCATCCCGTTTTGTATTATCAAATCTGTACAATGTATTATGTGCCGTCAATACACAACATACATCAAACAAGATGCAATAATTACAATTAGGTTATATTTGGCTACATGTTTCGGCTGTGACCGGCCATCTTCAGGCCAATTAAGAACAACAATTAAGGTACAGTAAAAATAGTACTTAATGGGATCCCATTTCGTTCACATTAAACCTTGATAAAATACGATAATTCTTACTTAGAATCAAAACAGTGGAATAGTATGGTAAAATGGTAAAACTAAACCTTCACGTACTGCACTCAGGCCTCAGTTTTAAGTACTGTTTTTACTGTACCTTAATTGTTGTTCTTAGTTGGCCTGAAGATGGCTAGTCACGGCCGAAACATGTAGCCAAATATAACCTAATTGTAATTATTGCATCATGTCTTATGTATGTTGTGTATTGACGGTGCATAACATATTATACAAGAAAATCTTTCAATTTATCTTTCATCCTTTGCTGAGATCGACTTTATCAGTTTCAGTAGTAAACAAAATTGCCTTGTGTACTTACAAGGTTATTTTCGAGGGAACGGTTATGTGAAACGCAATCTCTTTAATTTGAAAAGAAACGACAAAAATTATACAATAAATAAGCAGTCTGTCTATAACCGTTTCTACACCTACTGAGCAATCATAATACCTGAAAAATATTTCACTTTACACAGGCCACACTTTACCTTTATTGCATGGGATGACATCAGGATTCTTGTCGTCCATCTCGTATAAGTCCTCGACGTTGGAGCGGAGTGGAAGCGCCGCTTTCTCTTTGAGCGCCAGGTCTCCAGGGCGAGAAGGGCTCCCCCTGTTCTGGGCTCGCACACGCAGCGCGCCGACAATAACTATGGCCACTACCAGTAGCACTGCTACAACGCCGATCAGGATTCCCAAGACCGGATTGAGTTCGAAGGGAACTGGCGTTCCTGTATTAAAGGACAGTGGCCATCACAACACACATTGTTAACAGGACAGTCAACAGTGGTAAATAATCCTTATATACCAAAAGACTTAAAGCAGGTGCTTTGTGTTTCATTTCATTGTTTGTTGAAGACTTCGTGCTTAAGCATCCTGATCGAGTTAGAGAATTGTGAACCATCTGATTCTTAATTCTAGAATCCTTTCCATCTGCACATGATCATCGATTCGCTTTTCAAATTGTTTTTATTATGACTATCAATATACCAGACAGGAAAAGTAGGCGAAAGAAGCGTTTGTCTCTTTACATCCTGGACTCTTTTTGGATGGTTATGCCCCTTAATTCACTGGGATATCACTTTTGTTTCTTTTTTGTTTCAGATCTTAGATATATTTATATAAAGCCATATCTTTTTGAATAACTCTTATTTATATGTCTACGTTAATTTGTTTCATGCTACATTTATCGACCTCATAAGTGAAAATTTACAGCTTCGTCAAAAATATTTTGTACTTTGTGACTTGCAAACGGTAGTTCGCACACAGTTTGCAGTATATTAATGATTTATCTACAAACAAAATTACGTATAATTAAGTAAAAGGAATAAATATTGAGTATTATGATAATAATGTTTCGTTTTCTTTAAACTTTTGGCGCCGGAATTATTTTTTTAATTTTAGCACACCTGTATATAAAATGTGAATAATATAGGAACCAAATGCGTTAGAATTATGAAACAAACTGCATTCTGAAGAGAAAAAGACGGAGATTATATACCATGTTTAAAATATTCACTACCTATATTTGTTGAATAGATATATATAATATGCAACTTTAGAGGTTAGCGTTGCGGTACGACCATTATAGTTGACATTAGGTTAATTATGCATCGTACGAAAGGCAAGAAGACAAAAATCGGCGACTGAATGGGAAGGGACGCAACAAGGCGAAAAATGCTTCACTGGTTTAATTACGACAAGTCACAACAAATTTGAAATGCAGTAAGTGACGCTATATTACGTCATTAGGGTCAAGTATAGTGCCGTAATTGTCAATTGTCATGACTGTATGGTTCGTTTTTCCTACAATTATGACCCATGCAAAACACATCTCAACCTTACAGCCAACCGATCTAAACGGGTAAATACTAAATATTACGACTGTAATCCGTATTTGTGCCTCACTTGTGCGGGATAATAATCACATGTATTTTATATCACATAATTTTAGATACCCTATGGTCTGTCTGAGCCTGCCACATTTGTGAATTTATCTCGAAAACAGCGCCACTTTCCGCAAAAAAAAGTTTTGATAGGAAATATATACAGGGTTTTTCAAAATGATTGTCGGGGTTTTAACAACTTGCCACCTCTTTCTCCAGATGTAACCCCATGTGATTTCTTTCTATGGGGTTACGTCAAGGATCAGGTTTATGTTCCTCCTCTTCCCGCAAGTATCCCGGAACTGAAGGTACGAATCAGAACTGCCACTGAAACCAGCACCGCTGACATGCTACAAACAGTTTGGAACGAATTCGTTTATCATATTGATATTTGTAGAATGAAAAAGGGTGCACATATAGAGCACCTGTAAGGTATGTAACAAAACCTTGGAGTCATTTAATTAGCAAAACAACTAATGCACATACTTAAAATTTCACATTAAAACACTTAAAATCGCTCCAACATGTTTCGATCCTAAGATCATCTTCAGGGAGCTACACTGTTCCTTGCTAAAGTCACATATTTAAAAACACTTTAGCAAGGAATAGTGTAGCTCCCTGAAGATGATCTTAAGATCGAAACATGTTGGAGCGATTTTAAGTGTTTTAATGTGAAATTTTATTAGTTGGTATGCTAATTAAATGACTCTACGAAATGCACGGTGCAACGACAAAGACAAAAAAACTTGGAGTGTTGTTCTATTAAATAATGAAATACCTATACTCCTATCACAAGTGCATTGTGTATGACAAGTTGTTAAAACCCCGACAATCATTTCGAATAACCCTGTATAATAAATAACCCTGTATTTCGTTTTTCACTAAAACGTTTATCTAAAACTTCATTCAAAACATGACGAATTAATTGATAAATCAAGATCATCAAAAAGTGACGTCGGTATTCTTGCAAAGTACCTTTTTTAACCAAACTGAAATTTTCTGGAGAGATTTTAGTAAATGCAACCACAAAATATTTCACAAGAGTGAACGGGAACGGATAGACGGAAGGACAGACAGACAGACAGACAGACAAATAAGAATAACAAAGATACTAGTCGCTATTTGCTACCACGCGAACGCGCTCAACAACGGAATATTCTTTTGAAGATGGGGGTGTGAAGTCTGCCGAGAACATATCTTGATTAACAAAATAAAGGAAGGAGATGATCGTACTATCGAAAAGAGGGTTCATCCGGAAAAGTATTCAGTAGATGAACATCGTTCCTTTCGGGAAAGAAAGGCTAACATGTACAGAACTATAAAATGAACACACACTGAAGGTTTGTAATTGTTCCTTTGCGTAGTGCTCTTTTACTTTCAAAAGAGTCTACTGAATGCAGTGCAGATATTTGTACTGGAGGAAAAAGAAGTGGCGAAGTGAAGAGAATACATGAATAGAGAAGTGAAGGTGGTGAAAAATGCGTATTGATGAGTCTCGTAGTGGGTACAGTTCACCTGTTACGGCCATACAATGACAAGGGCGAAGTGGGTACATCCCTACACCGCTTGAGGGAGGTGGGAAACGCCTACCAAATACTTTTTCGAAGATCTAAAGAAAAATACCACTTTGGAAACATACGCATAGAAGGTAGGATAATGTGGAAATGGATCTTCAAGAATTTGGGTAAAGGTAAATCAGTCCCATTACAGGCCCGAGGTGCCCAGAGGGTTCCAGGAAGTTAAGGTTCCTAGATTACATGTCAACGGCACAGGATGGTGGTAAGGTTGTCAGTCTTACGCACCGGCCGCCTTCACCCCCAGGAAATGCTCCTGGTATTCATTTCTGTTAGAGGCTGAGTCGACCCCAGGGCCATAGTGCGATCGGAAGGATTATGTCAATGAAAAATTCCAATGACACAATCTGGAATCGAACCAGCAACCTTCCGATTTGTAGCACAGCACCTTACCCACTGTGCTACCGCGGTCCCCTCAAGAATTAGGGTGCAAGGGTTTAATTATTGACTTCAAACATTCGTCGTGTTCTGAATATTGTATGCTTTCGTCTGGGTAATTCTCCGGCATCTGAATTTTATATGCCGACGTTTCGGCACACAATGTTCCATCTTCATAGGCAGGTAGATATGCCTATGTAGATGGGACAGAGTGTTCCGAAACGTCGGCATATAAAATTTAGACGTCGGAGAATTACCCAGAAGAAAGCATACAACAGGGTTTAATCAATTCATCTGAAATAGGGCAGGGCTATTATTCAAAATGTCCAGATGGTTTCTGGGGCCTACCCAGACTCCTAATCATTTGGTATCGGGGTCATTTCCTAGGATCAGAGAGGCTCCGGCATGATGTCGACCATAAACTTCCATCTAGTGTCAAGGTTAAGAAGTACGGCGATTATTCTACTCCCTTTATATGCCTTCAGGGTGTGGGCAACGGAAAACTTTACCATTTTACCTTACGGTGAGGTCAAATAGAGGACTTTGTGACCATAGTACAAAAAATGTGGATCCAAATTATCAATGATGTTTCACTGAACGTCGCCGTTAGGTGACTGTACTACTGTTTGTTATTCATAAGGTCCCGGGTTAAAACCCGGAGGCGTCTATACCGAGGCATAGCTTTGTTTTATGGGTCATTCCAAGCAAATTTCCGGATATTAACCCATTTCACGACGGAACCGCTTCCACATCCTTTCCTTTTAATTACTCAATACCTATCTTTACGTAATAAAATCTGAAGTATTGATGATGGTGCTGAATGTAACTCCAGACTCCTTACCCCCCTCCCCCCCAGAAACAAATTTATTTTCCATAAAATATTACTTCACTTTCTTTATTTTTTTAGGCGCGTTCACAAATTAAGAAAAGCGTCTATTAGCTTCGTCATGTCCGTCCGTCCTTCCTCCGTCCGCAAGGAACAACTCGGCTCTAAATGGATGGATTTTCATGAAGTGTGATATTTTAGTATTTTTCCAAAAATCTGTTGAGAAAATTCAAGGTTTATTAAAATCGAACAAGAATAAAGAGTATTTTACATGAATACCAAAATACATTTTCTATATATCTTGCTCGGGGACCGCGGTGTCACAGTGGTTAAGGTGCTGTGCTACAGGTCGGAAGGTCGCTGGGTCGATCCCAGCTGGTGTCAGTGGATTTTTCATTGACATAAAATCCTTCCGATCGCCCTATGGCCCTGGGGTCGACTCAGCCTCTAACAGAAGTGAGTACCAGGTGTATTTCCTGGGGGTAAAGTCGGCCGTTGCATAAGGCTGACAACCTTACCACCATCCTGTGCCGTTGTCACGAAATCTGGGAACCCTCTGGGCCACTCCAGGCCTGAAACGGGACTGATTTACATTTTATATGTCTTGCTCACTTCTTCTTGGAATGAAAACTGTTTCAGACAAATGTTGTAGGGAAACTCGAAACACATCTTAGGTTCAATACCATTTTTTTCTTATGAAATCGTGCCATTTATGAGATAATGTGGAAAAATGCTGTAGAGCGGGGCAGTCCACAGATGACAATATGGCGCATGCGCTTTGCGTGATGGATATCTAAGGCTACATAAACATACATCGGAAGGTTGCTGGTTCGATCGCAGCTGGCGTTATTAGATTTTATTATTGACATAATCCTTCCGCCCTGGGGTCGACTCAGCCTCTAACAGAAATGAGTACCAGGAGCATATCCTGGAGGTAAATGCAACCGGTGTTTAAGGCTGACAATCTTTTTTGTACAGAATGTGGGTCACTAAGGTGAATCAACGTTTATTAATATCGACTAAACACCTTCTACTTGAATCAACTAGGTAGGTTGATAGAGTGTCAAATATTCGTAAATCATATTAGGGACGCACCGGTTTCAAAAACCGACGTCGTGGGAAGCAAACTGTCTTACTTTTCCACCACTACTACCACCACCACTAATACTACCACTACTACGACTATTACTACTACTACCACTACTACTATTTCTACTACTACTACCCCTTCTACCACTACTACTATTATTACTACTACTATACTACTACTACTACTACCACCACCACTAATACCACCACCACCACTAATACCACCACCACCACTACTACTACTACTACTACCACTACTGCTATTTCTTTTACTACTAACACTACTACTACTACTACTACTACTACTTCTTCTTCCTCTTCGTCTTCTTCCATTGGCACTACAGCCCACTGTGGGCTTTGGCCTGTCGAAAAATGTCCTTCCATTTTTTCTTATCTGCCACCAACTCTCTCCATCTTGTCACTTGAAGATCTATTTCTACTTCTTCTTTCCATCTTTTCCTTGGTCTTCCCCTTCTTCTCGTCCCTTCCAGTTCTTGAGTGAAGTTCTTTTTGGGTATCCTATCCTCCTCCATTCTCTATAAGTGACCTAAGCAGCTTATCCTTTGCCCTTTTATCCATTTTGCTATATTTTCTCCTTTGCTCATCTGTTCTAGTTCTCGATTCGTCCGACTTTTCCATTCCCCGTTTTCATATTTAGGACCATATATTCTTCTAAATATTTTCCTTTCAAAAATAACAGAACTTATTCTTATTTCTTCGTCAACATCCATTCTTCTACTCCATACGACAATACCGGACTTCTTAGTGTCTTATATAATATAATTTTAGTAGCTCTGGATAAAAGTCGACTCCTGAAGAGACTTATAGCGGCTAAATAAGTTCTATTGCCGGCCAAATTACGTCTTTGTATTTCTTTTTCCACGCTATTATCATTACTGTCTAGACACAACAGCCAAAATCTTGACATCTAGGCTCGTCTAGGATTATACGATAATTCCATGAGGACGTTTCGGGAAAACTTATCGGTACCATCTTAAACGGTCCGTCTTTGAATGCTTGACCCCTGAAGACGCAACCGATAGGTTGTCCTGAAACGCCGGTGCGGAATTACCACTCCACGTTGTGTTAATTCCAAGACAAGTACAGGATCTCAATGACATCACGGCGGAAGTCTGAAATCACGCATTCAAAATCTTTCTTCCTTTGAGAGAAAATTTAAAATAACTGTACCAGTATTCGCAGCCTTTGATATTCCATCATTCTGACCATATATTTTTTTAAACAACAGACAATCTGCATGTATGCATATGTCTACAGTAACATGTTGACATCGACTGGGGAACATGACAGCCATTATCCGAGGCTTCACGTTCTCACTATTCTACGCAGATATCGATAAACGGAAGCTTTCACGTATAGAAACAGGATCTATAGAAGAGCTGTAGTTCCAGACACCCAGGCGAGATCGTTCGGGTCCTGCAGGTCCCGAAATTTCGGATTTTTTTCGCACAGTTATATTTGTCTTACTGCTATGTTCTGTTACACACACACACACACACACACAAGCACACACACACACGCACGCACAAGCACACGCACGCACGCACAAGCACACACACGCACGCACAAGAACACACACACACGCCACGCACACGCACGCACAAGCACACACACATGCACACACAAACACACGCGGGCGCGCGCGCGCACGCACACTCGCACACACAAGAGGAACCCTCCATATGTCGGATAAAATTTTCCAATTCGACCAGGAGAGTAATACAACAAGCCTGGACTTAATCAGATTTTTGTCTTCACAGATAAGAGCACTACGGTAATTCCAAATGGCGGGTTTTTGACCCCGTGTGAGACGCTGCCGATTGAGCCTCTATCATTATTTCCTCCTAGTACATTCCAGAATAATTTCATTACGCCATGCCCTACATCACAGCATTTCTTACACAGTTATTGTTTTTTTAAATGAGTTCTTTAAAGACTGTCGATTTTTTGGCACTTTTCGCAAAATTGAGAAAAGACTATCAGCTTCGTCGTGTCTGTCCGTCCGTGTGTCCTCATGCAACAACTCGGCACCCACTGCAGGGATTTTCATGAAATTTGGTACTTGAGGAGTGTTTTTCGAAACTCTGTCAAGAAAATCCAAGTTTCATTGAAACCTGACAAGAATAACCGACACTTTACGTGAAGACCACTATATGTACATTTCTGATCACATCGCGCTCAGTTCTTCTTAGAATGAGAAATTTTTCTGATAGAAGTTGTAGAGAAAACCAAAACACACATTTTATGCTCAATAACTTTTTTTTTCGAAAATCGTACCGTTTATGAGATAATGTGGAAAAATACTGTAGAGCAGAGCAGGTCACTGATGACAAAATGGCGCATTGGCACTGCTTGCTGGATACCTAAGGCTACAAATACACACACAGGTTATGTAATACTCATTGCTTTCCCATTACAACAATGATTCCATGAACGCGCCTCAGTGTTACGTTACATGTAAATTTCGTATCTTATTAAGATCAGGAGGTGTAGGCTGCAGAAGAATAAATGAGTACCGCATATTGTCGGAATTACATCGACAGGACAAACCGCATTGCTCAGAGAAAATCGTGTCTCAGCTCCACCCTCTCCACCATAAATCTCGCATGGAATAATCCGGGATGAAACCCAGTAATTAACAGCATGGACCCACAGATCTTTCCCAGTTTGTATAGGCCTATAACCACCCACTCAATTTTCTGCAATATTTCATTGATTTCAAGAAGTGTATTACATAGGCGCATTCTGGTAAATCCGTATTTCATTATGAGCCTTACGTTGTAGGCACTGATGGGGATTATTTCAAAATTAATGATAACCCTAAAGAACTCTACAGAAACTGACAACTTTCTACCGCACTGAAAAGATGTCTGTTTAGGAATAGGAAATTATCTTCAAGGACGCTACATTTAGCAACCTGTCAAAGCCTACTGATTACGTGATGCACCAACAGTTTAACATTCAACAATTGTACGCTCTCTCCACACTGTATTTATGTGTTTTGTATTTATCTGAGAACAAACAGCGACTTGTGCCACTTACAGCATAAACTGATTGGTTTTTATAACCGAGACGAAAAGTGTTTACAGCGCGGTACGGACTG
>Ga0131853_10024102_pt1 | contig 10983 bp, 8 predicted proteins | sample TergutLab28metaG_FD_92764 | JGI IMG/M metagenome (GOLD analysis project Ga0131853, IMG submission 92764) | Labiotermes labralis P1 segment gut microbial communities from Petit-Saut dam, French Guiana - Lab288 P1 (version 2) (version 2) | ecosystem: Host-associated > Arthropoda: Insects >...
ACCAAAAGGACGAAGGAACATAGGACGACCGAGGAAGAGATGGAGGGACCAACTTCATCTTGAGGATCAAGGAACAGGAAACACACCTAACCCTTCAGGAACATGATGATGATGATGATGACAATTTTTTTTGCCACAATCAATATTTAGCGAGTTACGCTCTAGATACGAGTAGGAAGGCACGCAACATGTTAAGCACTGTTAATTTGTCCAATTATAATCAATGGCGAAATACGTCGACAAGTCTTAATAAAACTTTCCAATATCTAATCCGTTCAGTGTTTCTCGAGTCGTTCATGTGACAGACTGGCGGAACTAATTTGACAGGCATTCTGATAGGTTACAAACGCGCCTGAAAGCGTGCATAAATACACAGTATTTTTCTTATCGGAAGCACAATACTTAAATTATTAATATCTTGCAGTACCTTAACTCTTATGTAAGTTGACAACAGCCCACGAACTTTCGCGGTGCGCAGTGTGTGATAAAAGAAATAAGCCGTTCTTGTTTCAATAGGTATTGTCTCTTTAAAAGAAACAGGTATAAAATAAATTTAATGAAGTTTAGTCTATGATATACATATAACGTGGCAGAAATCCATTCCAATATTCGAATAGTTATCTATTTTTAAACATAATGTATCTGCACACTCGTATTCTATTACCTGTTATAAAATTTAAATATTATTATGAACTAAGAATGTGAGCTCTGAATAAAGTGATGTTTGCGTGCGTGAAAGAACTGTAACACACCTGGAGACAGACTCAAACATAAGGTCTCCATTACGAACAGATTTTTCTGCTGTTGTTTAAACTGTCGGCTCAGAACGTGAGAAATTATACGGCAGAAATATGAGAGTAGGATAAAACCAGTTGCGATCACTTGTTACTACAAGTCTAGGAAATACAATATATCAAACCACATAGCATGCAGCAGCAGAATTTGGTAGATACAATTATTTGACTCCAGATACAGAATGGCATGTATGTGAAACAAACCACACTACAAAAAAAACGCCGAATTCTGTACGAGTTTCATGTTCACTAACAAGCACGATAATAACAAGACAGTCCTCATGACGACTATCATCGAGATGAAAAACCAGCATTCTCTTTCAGTTAGAAAAAAAATCACACTTCACTGTGTAAGAATCGCATGAGAATGTTAAATCGACTTTAACCACGATCGGTAACTTTTAGAAAAATCAGCATGCCGTACCATCAGTCCTGGGTCCAATACTTACAGAAGCAACAAACTGCATTACTCATAATTCCAAAAGAGGGCCAACAACACAGTCAAGGAACCCCCATCACATCACAAAACACTAATCAGCAGTAATAACAACATAGCCTCACATGTGTCAAGAGTAATGGGAGTGGTTTGTGCCTGTCTCACTCGTCACAACACAGCGAGGAATGCTCCATGCTTCGACACAGCGCGATGATGACAAGTTGAGTCTACACATCTAACAATCGATAACAGCATTCCGAGAACGCAGGCGAACAAGCTTGGGAAAGGACAAAAGACGGGGGACACCAGCGACCGCAAAGTGAAAACAGATAAAACCAAACGCACCGCCCAAAACATAAGCACAAGCCCTTGAATCACAATACTTAACCTTTTGACGCCTAATGTCAACAATAGTGGTCGTACCGCACCGCTAACCTCTAAATTTGCATTTTATATATTTATTCAACAAATATAGGTACTGAATATTTTAAACATGGTACATACTCTCAGTTTTTATCTCTTCAAAATGTAGTTTGTTTCACGATTCTAACGTATTTGGTTTCTGTATTATTCACATTTTATATACAGGATGTGCTAAAATTTAAAAAATAATTCCGGCGCCAAAATGTTAATCCTGTTCCTCGTAAACTAGTACGGGATAAACTTCTGCATAAGAAAACGCCACGTTTCCAGCAGTATATTAAAAAAAAATTACATGAGGGGTTCCACGCTATTTCGATATTTACAAAGTACCAAAACAAATCTTTCTCGATGGGTATGGAACGGTTTAAGGATTTTGACAAAGTACTGACATTTCCGGTACGAAACGTCTGACGCATGTGACCACCGTGTCATATTTCGATGAATTCGCTAACCAACTGCAAGTTTATATGACGGAGAATCTGAATTTCTACTACGTAAGTTAATTATTTTGTCATACACAGGTATATACGCGGATATATTTATAAAACCTTCAAACTAAAAGCACATTAAAAGTTTAAATTACAGATACTGCATTGTGAAACAGACACGACTTTTGCGTACAAATAAAATAAGCGTACATGAAATGTTATTGGTAGATGAACGGGCATATGCAAAATCAATATTAAAACTTTTATGAAATTATAAAGCCTTTCGGTTAGCCAGAAGAGAATCAGCCCAGCCTCCCTGTTCCTAATTAAATGCAGCAGAAGCCGATTACATTAGTTTTATGTTCCATAATACGTAATGTCTTCGACCGTCGAATACTGGGCTCGATTGTTCGAAACGACAAGGAGGTATGGCCGTTATGTCCATTTCACACGCGCTGGTGATGTCTTGTGTATGTAGACGTTTCGCAGGGGGCCGATCCACAGACGGAGAATAAAAGGTTTACGATTTGTAAGTTAATTCAGAATAAGAAATGCCGAAGCGCAAGACCAGTCATACTGAAGAAGTACTGTACAACTCTAGACATGTCATGGAAAACATTGGCAATGAGCAAACAATCAAAATGTACACAGCCAACTACATAAATATTACACTTCCGTGCTGTCACCAGTTCTGTAAAAACACAGGAGATTGCAAACTGTATGACGAAACACACGATCCTTGCGATCGTACCGCTTACCTTTGTGGCGGTCAATGCCGTTCGCCATGCTCAGGCCAGCAACAATTCCTATTATCACTGTAGTGCCTGTAGTCTAAAAAATAATGAGGTCGCGGATCGGTTACCGTTGTTTAATGCTCTCTTCCTTGTTCTCCAAGTTAAATGATTCTAAGTAAAATCCGGACACTGACGGACAAGATACCGCACTCGCTAGCAAATGGTGAACTGTATGAACACACCTCGCTTGTTTAAATAGAAGTAATTATTTGATCGAGTCTACGCCTTTCGTGGGTAAATTACATACCATATGTAAGAAGAGAAGTTTATAGGTAAACAGCTATAATTTAAAAGTACTGCAAACACACAGCCTTACCTGAAATACCTTTTAGGAAATATAATCTTTTCCGCCTTGTTATTTGTGCTTCGTAATTAGGTTTAAAGTTTCATTGTGTTGTATAGCGACATTCCACGTAACTAGCAATGCTATATCATAGCCATCGCTTCCAAACATTAAGAGGCTTCAATCACGGTGCAGAGTGATACAGTAACTACGAGGGGGTGCTGATCAGTCTTTAGCCCGACTTACTTCCCGATGTCGTTGGACGGAATCGATAGTGTCGTTGGAAAGAGGGGTCTGTTTATGTGCCGAATTGCAAGTCTTTTCTTGTTACAGAAGCTGAAAGGAAGCATGTCAGGCGACACGCGCGATTTCAACAACATGGAGAAGCGAGCTGCCATAAAGTTTTTTTTTTCCCTTGCACAGCAAGGCGCCGAAGGAAATTCAAGCCATTCTGAAAGAAACATTAGGGGAATATGCGCCATCGTATGCCACCGTCAAAAACTGGGTGGCTCAGTTTAAACGAGGTGATTTTTCCACCTGTGGTGCACCTCGTCCTGGACGACCCAAAACAGTGACCACTCCGGAGATTATTGATCAAATTCACGAGCTAATCTTGGAAGACCGCCGAATTTCGGCTAAATCAATACATGAGCAACTGGGCATCTCATGTGAGCAGGTTGGGTCCATCATTCATGAAGATATGGACATGCAGAAGCTCTCCGCGAACTGGGTCCCGAAATGCCTTAACGCGATCAAAAACGTCAACGGTGCCAGTCGTCTGAGCAACTTTTGGAATTTTTTCGGCATGATCCAAACGATTTCCTGTCGCGATTGGTGACCATGAACGAAACCTGGCTATATCACTATGACCCGGAGACAAAGTAACAATCAATGGCGTGACAGCATAGCGGCTCACCCCGCCCCAAAAAATTCCGTTGGAAAATTTCTCGCCTCGAATTTTTGGGGTCAAGACGGCATCCTCCTCATCGATTATCTTCAAAAGGGCCAAACTATCAACGCGGAGTATTACTCATCTCTGATGGTGCAACTGAAGGACATTTTGAAGGAAAAACGACGCGGGAAGGTCACCAAGGGGGTCTTGTTCTTGCACGACAATGCCCCGGCTCACCGGGCACTTGCAAAGCAGAATAAATATGCCTACCTGGGTTTCCAGTGTCTTGATCACCCATCCTACTCCCCGGATCTGGCCTCGTCGGACTACCACCTGTTCCCTGGACTGAAAAATACAATTGAAAGGTCACCATTTTTCGTCCGACGTGGAGGTCATTGCTGCTGCGGAGACCCGGTTGGACGGACAAACTTTTGAATTATTTTGATTGGCTTGCAAACGTTGGAGCAACGGGCTAAGAAGTGCATTGAGCTTCGTGAGGAGTATGTTGAATAAATCCCGAGTTTGGTCGCTATAGTTTGTTTCTTTCCTGGTCGGGCTATAAAGACTTATCAGTACCCCCTCGTCTGTTAAAAAGTTTTACGCGAATGCTGGGAGAAGTCAGAAGGTCTGCGTCCCAACCGCACTCCCAGCCATTGGGTCTTCCTTAAAAGGCAAAAGTGTCCCTATTTATGCCAATCACACTCCGAGATATAGCTCGTCATTTCTGGCCTCGGCGCTAGTGGAGGTGAGTGATCAACTTCATGCCCCAACCTCTCTTTTCCGGGGAAAGAATACGTTTCCATCCGAACACTTGTTCTGCATTCTAGTACTTCATTGCCTCCGCTAGTCCAGCGATCAATCTTCCTGCTTTAATCAATCAAAATGCAATTGACAATGGAAGTCGCAGGACTGTGCAACGAATACGTGCATCACAGAACACTGATTTGTAGCCAAGGGGGTCACAAATACCAATAAATGGTGTTTAGCATGTGAAACAATAACTACAGTAAAAAAAGCAACGTCAATACACTTCTATATCTACAACTGTTCAGCTGAGTTTCCATTCAATACAGACCACAATAATCACTATTTTCTACGTAAGTCGAAACAAACTACACAACTTCTAAAAACCTGCCGGTCCTACCAATACGAAATTCTGATAATATAGATAGCCAACAAAGCCTTCGAAATCCTGGTTTTGTACAAATCAATACCAGCTAACAAACTCTTCGAAATTCCGGCAAAGTACAAATCTGTGTAAACGATAGTTAACAAAGTCTCCGAAATCCTGGAAAAGTACAAATCTTCCGGAATGATTGTTAACAAAGCCTCCGAAATCCAAGCAGAGTACAAATCTTTGGGAACGACAGATAATAAACCTTCTGATATCAAGCTAAAGTACAAAATTTTAAGACTCTGGCCAGGAAAACGAGGGAACCCGTACAAAATAACTAAGGAAAATTCAAATACAAACATATGTGTGGAACTGGGCGGGATCTGTATTACTTCTGAACTACAGAAACACAGGAATCGGTAAAAGTTCGCCAAAGAAACAAAAGAAAACTTCCCATTTAAAAAAAAAAAGATCATTTATGACGAACAATGCAATAATCGGCATTTCTATGCCTCTACAGGAAAGCAAAGTCACAAAAATTGTTCATACCTCACAGATAACATACTGCGTCTCCATTACAAATAGTAACTGGTTAATGCCATTTACACAAATGGCTGCTTATTCTGAGAATGATATGAACTCATAAATACACTCTGTGGACAAACTTCAAAGGCACTAAACGTTTAAGCAGGCGGCATAGACATTTAGAAACGTACAAGTACTTTAAAGGATTTGAAATCGCTCAACCATATTTCAGCTCAATCCCCAGTGCTACTCCCCAGTTCGTGTGCAACCTACCTCACTTGTACATGCAAAACCTACATGCAACGTCCCTACGGCTGAGATCATCAGCAGAAGATTAAAAACAGAAATTCATAACATACTAAATACTGCAGTATTATTTACCGCTGAAACATGACACGTTGGTCAGTCTGTTCTAATCTGGACTGATGAGTTTAATTAGCTGATGACGTCCCTTCAGCATAGTTCAAGCGACGAAAAACAATTACGAGCAGATCCGCGCAACTGATGCGTCGCGTTATTTTGAACAGGCATACTACTGCGTTTCTACACATTAAAAAAAAAAGCCCATACAGTAAGCAGTTCTGTCTTACCCCAACAGCCTGTGATGCCACAAGCTGCATGCAAAACAAAAGATCATTTTTGGTGTTTCTTTCCAAATAAAGTGACAGAACAGAAACCCCGTGGTATACTAGCTTCATTAGTTCATTAAAACCTACTCTCGAAATTCACGATAATACGCTCTAGGAATGTATATAAATAATAGCTGTTCGTAAAATTAAGCTGCTGACACATGAACACCTAATTCGTTAATATTTATATCTTTCCTCAAGAACGTTTTCACATTTAGTGCGCATTTAATGGGAAAATTAAAAAGCTACAGATCAATGGAGTGTCTATCCTAAATTCACTGCCAAACCCAAATATCGCATCAATATCAGCACCAGGGTCCCAAATACCACTTTCCATTTGAATATGGCAATTTGTCAAAGAGAAATAACAACGGTAACGCCCGGACGCGCGTCGAACAGACCGTGGGAGGGGGAGGTCCGGACGAAGGAAGAGGTAAGACACATTACAGCCCAAAGGCTCTCTTTCTTTTATGTATAATTGATAGGATGCTAAAAAAAAAATTAAAATTCAGTGCCCTGCATGAGGCAAAACCTAAAATTTATGAGTTACTTCAAAGCACACGAAAAAGATGTATTACCAGTAACGACTAAAAGGTCATTTTTAATACATATAACCAACAAACTGATTTTTCATCAGGTTTTTCTTGTTTACAGCTGGGTTTCATTGCTTCGAAAGCTTCCTGAACTTGTTCTTCTGATCGCGCCTCGGTAAAAACAACTATAGCAAACGTGTGCATGCATCAAGAACGTTCTTTCAGTAAAGATGGCATATTTTGCCACGACACGCCTGGCAAGGACAGAGAATGTTCCTATCTCCACAGCCTACAGATTCGCCCTAAGACCTGCATAACCTCCTAACAAATGATTACCGAGAATAGCGGCCGGGGCGTGAAGGTGACCATCACTTCCATGTAGTGTTGAAATGGAGGATGCATTGAGTTATACCTCCATCCCCAACACGTCTTCATGGCGTCGAGTTTAACCATGCAAAAGGACAACTTTACCTTTATTTTAAAATAAAAATATGACAGGGAAAATACAGAATGTTGCGATGTTCGGGTTGAATAAGGAACTAGGGAAGTTCGAGAAACAAAAACATTGTTAATACTAGTCTTGGGCTTGGAAAAAAAATCGGCTGTTTTTAAAGGGCTTTGGCGTTCTGTTGAAATGAACCTTCGCGTTCTGTTAGTCCAACTACCTGAAATGTGAGATGTGTACTGCGAGTGCACTATTTAAATCCGTTACTATTTGTTCGTCAACTGAGTCAACTTCATAAAATGTTACGTTGTATCTTTGTATACTGTATTCAGTGCTTCAGTTTCCTATTCTGAGCACACCCTAATTCCCACGCCATGCACATTCCACATGCAGCAATTTTATCATGGGTTCACAAATAAAGTGGCAGGGAATGAGCGGTTGGAAAGGCACCAGACATTTTTAGGTCCTTGAAGAAAATCTGTTCTTTTATCAGTTATAGGATGGTTACAAGAGGGTAGGAACTCCAAATTCCCTGTCGACACCAACGCTACTTTCAAGGTTCCTCTCCGGAAAAATTTCACCGTCTGGTTATTCCAGTGGCAGATCGCATTCCTGACTTCTGCTCGCGCAATCGGTCAGTCCGGCACAAAGGTTTGCCTACTGCATCTGTCTTCTGTCGGTCCGTACCAGCGGTCAGCTCGCAGTAAGTAGGCCTTTTATTTGAAACAATGGAAGTGAACCACTACAAAATACAAGTCACCAAGCCTACTTCAAAACTACAGCTGAACGGTATGCACAGATACTAACGACATTCACATCACCAAGTACTTTCTGTATCGGTCTTCCTTGAAATGAAGTAACAGGTATGAGGGTTACTAAAAGGATCGGAAAATCACTTTAGAAAAAATTTAACTGAACGATATGTAAGCTGTTTAACACGAAAAATAGCGTGTTTTTTGCTTATCTCATACTACTTGTGTACATCGAATTTCCGTTCCGATGTTTTAATATTTCTACATTTTACTCATAATTATATCACTCAGAAAAATGCAAGCATGGACGGCAGACTCGTCTCATCCTTCCCAGGAAGTAACCATCGCGGTGCATAAAATCTTAATTCGAATGCGCTGGTTTGCAATATGGCCGATCGTTGCAATCGTGATAAAACGAATTGGGTTCGTCGGGAACCACCTTATATTCATGTCTTGTTATCAGCATGCAGGACAAAATCACAACACAATGGCCATTAATAAAGTAACCGAAAATGTGACAAAGTTCAGATATTTGGGAACAGCATTAACAACTCGACGCATTCACAAATAAATTAAGGTTGGATTAAATCCAGGAAATCTTTTTTTTTTCCACGTAAAACCTGAAAATGTAGAAGTTACGACATAACTTTGTCTCTTGTTTTCAAATGGGTGTGAAATTCCGACTGATGGTGCTGAGAAGAGCACTTGTACCTATGGTCCAAGTAACGGGAAGATGGAGAAAACTGCGTGAGAAGAAACTTAATATTTAGGCTGCAACAAGTACTATTTGGACAATCAACTCAAAGGGGAAAAGATGGGAGGGGCATGTGGCATGCACGCCAAAGATAAGAAAAGCATGCACAGTCTTTGTAGGAAAACCATGAAAGACACAACCACTTTAAGACAGCCACAGATGGGAGTATAACATTAAAATGAATCTTGTATGATATTTGATGACAGGGAGTGGACTGGATTATCTGGGTCATGAATAAGATCAATGGTTGGCTCATGTGAACACAATGATTCTTCATGTTCCAGCTAATGCAGAACACTTCTAGACTATGTTAGCAATTACCGGTTTCTGATGTACAAAGCTGGAGAATTCTACAAAAAACCTCCCAGATAGCAAAAATACTGTACTTTAATATGATCTAGTATGCATTATGGCCTTCTGCAGAAAGAGATATGAATAAATAATAATGGTAAGGGGCACAAAAGCAGCTTTGGTATACCTAGTGAAGCTGTGAATATACCTGTTGAAAACCAAGCAAGGTGTAAAGGCCACATAATAAACACAGTTGATTCCAAGTGAAAAAGACAAGTTAATGAGTGAAACTATTTTTTATTTATATTTCACCAGTTTTAATGACTTGGCAGCACTTTATTTTAGCCAGACCAAACATTCACCACTATGATACTCCAATGGGAAACGGGCATTTCTGCTCAAAGCTTGCTACATGGGGAGTCATGAAGTAGTATGTCACAAGCCACACGACAGTGGTTTCACAGCACGAACAAAAGTCTAGGTGATATTAAAAATGTCAAAACCTTGGTGCATCAATGTGCCTCTGAAGTTGTCATTTAGTGGTCGCACAACCTTTAAAGACCTTTCCATGACATTATAAAAAAACACGCAACCGTGAATATGCATAAAAAATTCAAAGGAAAGACCCACTAATATAATGCCATACACTGCTGTCCAAAATACACAAAATATGAATTCCTTTTTCAGCCTACTACTTCAAACTATTCACAACACTCACTGACAACAAAAACAACAACAACATGTGATTACTAAATATTTGAGTACTGACAAAATGTTTCTTAACACACGTGGTACATTTTATACAATGTAGGTTTTATAACCAGAAATAATACAACACATATCTCTAATGTCACCACACCAGATTTGGTACACAACTTACAGGTATGTACTATAATTACAATCAGTTAAGTTAATTAAAATATGTTTAATAAAACATATACAACATAAAAAGTTAGGCACAAGTCTGAAGAATTTCCTGTTCATACTTGTATAAAAGGAGATACTTTAGCACATTGCACTCAAACTTCACTGTAGAATATCCAGTTTGGGGTTTGGGGGGTAGGGAGGGGGCCATGAAAATCAGGAGGGACTGCCACTGAATGAAACACATCAGCTTCTTGTCAATGTCAGTGACATCCACTTACTGAGTGACAACACATATACATAACAGACCCTGTTAGATGCTACCAGAAGTACTTACTTTCATAAGCAGACACAAAACTAACACAAGCTTACAACCCAGCACTAGAAAGGGCAAAATCATAAAGTTACAGCTGCTAATAAATTATCAAAAAATGTGGCAAATTCAAATATTTTGGACCGACAGTAACAAATCAATACTTGGTTCACCAACAAATTAAGAGCTTTCATGTGAGAAATGGCTGCCACAATTCAGTTCACAATACCTTACACTCTCATGTCCTACACAAAACCACAGAGATTAAAACAAACAAAACCAGTTCCATTACTTCAGCCTCATTGCATGCCATGCTGCTATGCTTAGTGCATTGAAGAGTACTTACTTACTTACTCTATGGTGCAGAGTCCTTCTTGAGAAGCTAACTGGTTTGCAGCTAGTCAAGAAATTCCCCGCATTTCATGGAACCCGAAGGTTCATTACCGTACTCACAAGTGTATGCGACCTGTTCCTATCCTGGGCCAACCCAATCCAGTCCACATACCCACATCCCACTTCCTGGAGATCCATCCTAATATTATCCACCCATCTACGTGTAGGTCTCCCCAGTTGTCTCTTTCCCTCCGGTCTCCCCACCAAGACCCTATACGCCCCCCTCTCCTCCCCCATACGCGCCACATGCCCTGCCCATCTCATTCTTCTCGATTTTATCACCCGCACAATATTGGGTGAGGAGTACAGATCACTTAGCT
>Ga0131853_10024103_pt1 | contig 10983 bp, 6 predicted proteins | sample TergutLab28metaG_FD_92764 | JGI IMG/M metagenome (GOLD analysis project Ga0131853, IMG submission 92764) | Labiotermes labralis P1 segment gut microbial communities from Petit-Saut dam, French Guiana - Lab288 P1 (version 2) (version 2) | ecosystem: Host-associated > Arthropoda: Insects >...
ACTTTCCGAAGTATGTGTGCAGTGCCCAATATGGCTGTTTTCTGGAGTTCCTTGACTTCATGTTTTCCTGGTATGTTGCTCACGTATTTTCTGAATGACTTTGAAATAGTCCCAGTCGCCCCTTTTGTTACTGGTATTACCTTTGTTTTTACATTCCACATGCGTTATTATTATTATTATTGTGACTGGGGGAAGATGTTACAGTTAAGGTTTGACAGAATGAATTAGAACTGCCAACATATGATACGATATTCTTCAAGTCTTTTTGTAGTCAGTTAAGTATAGTTTTTTTACGTGCGAACACACACACACACACACACACACATACATACATATATATATATATATATATATTTCGCTCTGCAATTTCGTAAGAATGCTATTAGGAACCTAAGTAAAACAGTACTGCTGGTCCAGATCGTGAAACTGAGCTGTCTTTAAAGATGTGAGGTTTCGTTTTGGGCCACTCGTGGCTCGTGTTCCGTAATTTGATCGCCCTTCGCCATCCAACCTTGTGGCAACGGCGGTTAGTGTTGTAGGATAGAGTAGAATGAAATTCGCATTGTACGTAGGCTACAAATTGATGTCACAGTTTAAAAACTTTCCGGGAACTGTTATCTAACAAAGGAACTATGAGTGGAGCGTTACCACTGTACACATGCAGTTCGTATATTGACATTGTCATGTTGCTTTCCCTTTCCGACCAGACTTATAGGTGTATTTATGGCCTGTTTACATGTCATATTCACAGATCTAATTTAGTCAGACAGCGGATTTTGAGATTTCATGCCAAAAACATATTATTTTACATCCTCCACAAATATTGCATGTGTTTCGAACATTCGAAAGCATACGAAACTGTAGTCTACACAAAATATTGTTGTTACTTCAGGAGTTTGCATGGCCGCCATTTTCCTGATACTGAAGACAAGAATTTACATAGAAAGGATTGGGGTCTGAAACCTTCAATCGCATAACCATCAGTGCCGGGCGAGAGGAATAGGAAGGCGGTACAAATTACCGGGGCCTGAAGTTCTGGAAGGAGGTCCGGGTATCGATTATGTTGCATATATTTCCTTCTCTGTAGTACCATTATTTGTCGATTGTACAGATTAACCCTTTGAGGTTTTTCAGCCGGTTCGCCAAGGCTCGGGGGCCAGAAATATCTTCACCCGGCCCCGTAACACCTCTCGGCGACCCTGACGATTGTACAGATTACTACGAATATCTTTCAGCATTCCATACTGTGGTAAAGACCCTGTACAGAAACCTTAAGTATTTAACTTTCTTCTTCACCTCATCGTCGTTTTCCCTATTACTATGCCACCCCTTAAATTTGTCCTATGAGAGAAAGTATGTATATATCGAGATCATAGAACGATTACCATCAACTGGCAGACATGTAGCGTATCTGGATCCTGTGTGAGCGAATAACCACAGCATATAATAAATGAAGTACAAACCACAATGACGTATTCGAGTATATGCGTAACTGAGTCAGGCACTGAAGAGTGATAGGTTGGCGGACCTGTACCTCGCTAGAAGGAAGCCGTTCTTTGTAATCGTGAATATGAAACATTTTGAAACATAATAAGGAGAGACATGGGGTTTCACTAGGGAGGGATAACTTACATCCTCCTTCGGTATTTAGTCAGCAACTGGGAGGAAAACTTTTCTATAAAAAATTGCTCCGCTGGTGTTTACAGCGGGTGCTCGAATGCGGTGTTTGCCGCAATCAGGGTTCCGCGGAACGTCGTTAGGGGCTCCGTCCGAAATAGTGGAACAAGTAAATAAAAGTAATGAAATGTCGCGAAAAGTTCCAAATATCCCTCAGAATATTGCGGTGATTTGTGCCCGGCATTTATCAAAACTGGAATAATCTCCGTGAATTGATATTCAAGAAAATTATATAATAGATAGGAGACGGAAAAAGGCTCTATATTAATAATTGTCCAACGAGATGCAACACAAAACAGTCTATTTATTATTCTGCAAGTTCACTCCACATGTTTCGGGTGTCAACCACACCCATCATCAGGAGTACACAAAACTGTAACTGCAGCCTCTGTACTGTGCAGCTACCTCCCTCCAACTTCTAGCTTGGCCACGTTGGAGGGAGGTAGCTGCATAAAAAATATGCACAGTACCGGAGGCTGTAGTTAGAGTTTTGTTTACTCCTGATGATGGGTGTAGTTGACACCCGAAACATGTAGAGTGAACTTGCAGAATAATAAATAGACTGCATTGTGTTGCATCTCGTTGGACAATTATTGATATAGATCAGCGATGCACGGAACCATAAACATAAAAAAATCTCCCTTTTTGTTGCAACCTTAAGGTGACATACATTAGAAATACATTTTATTTACACTAATTTATCAAGAATGTGATATTTAATTACGGTCCAGGCTATCAGCTTTTTTATTGCAAGGGTTCTCAGGATATGAAAACTGTTTTAGGGATTCCTCCATGGAAAATGTGTTGCGAATGGTTGGCCTACTGTAGCCTATATCGTAAACTTATGTGGCAGGAACTGTATAGGAATTAGAAGCCTCATGTATGAATCATCAGAAAGTTAGGTTCAGCAATATCCGTGTAAATGCAGTATAAGCACTCTGTTCATGGAAGAACATTTCCGTCTCGCACCACAGAGGGTAAATGTGTTCAGAGGCACAGTCTGGGTTTAGAATCGTGTCCAGAAAATCATCAACTTACTTGCGTACTTCTACGGGAACAAATTTTCTACCGTTGAACAGATTTTCTCGTTGTGTTGGAGTCTTAACGCTGTGTGACAGGTGATTCAACATGTCCCGACGTTTCGAACGAACAGCGCCTTCATCTACAAGGGTTGGTAGGTCCTAGAAGAAATTCTCCTAGGACCAAATTTTCATTTCCTGGACAGAGTTCTATAAACGTTTCCGGTATAGAATTTCACCAAAATCCGTCCAGTGCGAGCCGAGTTGAAGTGGACGAACGGGCGGACGGACAGATATGACGAAGCTAATAAGTGCTCTTTGGGACTCAGGCGAACGCGTCTAAGAATCACACCAGATTTTCTTGGTAAATTTGTTTGTCATTAAATACGGCAGAAAATAACAAGACAGGCAATGTACGTGTAACATAACATTGAGGGGCGTTCGTGCAACCACTGTTGTAGTGGAAAAGCCGTGGCACGTTCCAAACCGGATATACGACCCACGCAGCAGCTCTCAGGACCACCACCCATCTACAAACTGGTCGCAGAAAACCATATGCTGCAACATAACATCTAGTGCTCCTGATGATTGGCGTATGCGCCCGAAACATGTCGAGCTAAAGAAACTGCAATAAATTACATTGTTGCATCAAGTTGGCAGTTCACTTTATTTCATTACTTATTGTGATTGTGTGTGTTTCCTTACGTGTCCGGCATGCAATGCGCTTGCGCCGTATTATATTGTCATCCGTGTCGTGCTCGGATGTACAGTATTTTCCCACATTATCTCATAAACGGCATAATTTTCGAAAAAAAAAAAGATTTACTGACAACAAAATATGTGTCTTTTCTCTACGACGTTTGTCTGAAACATTTCTCATTACAAGAAGCATAGAGCGAGATACTGCCATAAGTGTAGAGAGGTCTTCACGTAAAGTGCCCATTATTCTTGTCCGATTGTAACTAAACTTGAATTTTATTGACAATTTTTCGAAAAACACTCAAATATCAAATTTAATGAAAATCCGTCAAATGGGAGCCGAGTTGTTCCATGCGGACGGACAGACAGACATGAAGCGAATAGTCGCTTTTCGCAATTTTGCGAATGCGCCTTATATTCAATTTATACTTTCAAGCAAACACTTTATTCTGTCTGGCATCAGGTTCAACGACTTTCAGATCCCCCCCCCCCCACTCCATCCAATGATTATTTAATTTTTACAGTACAAACCCGTGAACATTAATGCAATTTTGTCGCTACACAATCTGCATTTGCCCTTTGTTTCGCGGAGTACACGATTCTGCTCTTAACCATGCAGTAACATTTGAAATCGTAATGCGTAAGCACCTAGCGCTTACAGCGGCGACAAGTTGTAACAAGCCAGTGCTACAGCAAAAAACGACATTTCTACACTCCCCTGATATTGACTGTGTGTTTATTTAAAGAGAATCCTTGTACTGTAGAGTCACTGTGTTAGCTAGACAATTGATCTGTGTTTCATTCAGTCTCGTTTAACCTTCCGAATCACGCGGTCCGTGTGTTGACGTCAGTCCTATGCGGCTTACTTACTGATATAATTGTAGACTGTATCCGGGTTAATTTTTTTTTTAATTTACGGAATTACAAATGCTTTTTCATCGCGGTTATTGATGTTCAAAAAGTTTCTCTTATCCCTCGATGACAACGTAAAAACTTGTCAACGAAGAAATATACCCGTGAAGCGAAGACTTAAATTCGATAAATTTGTTTTTAAATTTTGTTACAAAAAATGAAGTGCCGATCTTAAACCTTTAAAGACGAAAATTAGACTGGTTTGCATTTAAAGTTTCAGCTCGTCCCTCGCAGTAAACACTCTCCGTCTAGGTTGTAAAAATAACCTGTTGATGCTGTGGACGGAAGCAATAGCTGTTTGTTCTGATAACCGTATAAAACACAAAAATACACCCTGTGTGCAGAATGTAGAATTTGTGAATGTTAAACCTGGTAGTACGTACAATAATTACTATTCTCTAAAGGGTGAATAATGTGTTAAGATTAGGAAAAATATGCTTTTTGTGGCTTGACATGACGTGTGGCCCACATTAGGTTTCATAATTATCCGTTGAGGCTCTTTATGATTTAAGTGTGTTATTCCTGGTATAGCTGATAAAATACGAGTATTATCCAGGTAGTCATTCAGAACGCCGATCCCAGTGGTCGCGCGGATTAAGGCGTGGGTCTCGGCCGTTGGCTTGATGGGATTGTGGGTTCGATTCCTGCTGGGGAGATCCGACAATCAACAACAAATTACAGGGATGGTGCAAATAATAAAGTTAAATACAATTTACATATTGTCAAATCACGATTCAACTTTTACTGAAGAAAGGGATTTCAATCTCACAATTTAAGTAGTTGCCTGTTAATCTTGACATTGACATTAATTTTAGTGTTCTTATAGCTGCAATTCTAAATTAAACCCATTAAGCAGAATATAATTTATTGTAGCACTTTTATTTGAAAAAGGTGAATATTCCTGCAAGTATCATGTTCTGATGTGACCAGAAAACTGGAAAATTACGAGCAAGTTTATGCCTGCGAACCGCAGTGGACATATCAACAGGAGAACATGTCTGGTGGTAACATGATCACATGACACGTTCATGGCTGTGAAATTGATCTCTCACGTTGAGGTAAGACATAGGCTGAAGGTATTTGAGAATAAGGTGTTGAGGAAGATATTCGGGCCTAAAAGGGACGAGGTAACAGGGGAATGGAGAAACTTCGACAGTGAAGAGCTTCGTAATTTGTAGACCTCACCAGTGTTTTATCGGTGACCGATTCAAGAAGAATGAGATGAGCGAGGCATTTGGCATGTATGGGGGAGAGGAGAGGTGCATTCAGTGTCTTGGTGGCGAAATCTTAGGGAAAGAGTCAATTTGTAGAAGCTACGCATAGATGGTAGGATAATATTAAAATGAATCTTAAAGAGGTCGTTTGCGAGGACGGAGGCTGGATTGATTTGGCTCAGGATAGGGACAAGTATCGTGCTGTTGTTGGTATGGTAATGAAGCTCCTGGTTCCATTATATGCAGGAAATTTCTCGACAAGCTGAGGAACTAAACTTTTCAAGAAGAAGTCTGTTTCGTGTGTTTAGTTAGTTAGTTAGTCAGTCAGCTGGATCACAAGAAATGAGTAACAGCTTTCTTCTTACTTTGGTTCGTTACTTGGTTAATGTATTAGTTTAGATATTCTGAAAGAGACTTGTGTCACTTTTCCTTGCAAACATACCGTCATTTTCGTATTATGGAGCAGATAATATCATGGAAATATAATATCCTTATCATGCTGTATGCAGTACAAAATTAATCGGAGCTGACAGAAAAGAAACCTAACTGTGAACAATGGGTACGAATTCATCATCCAGCCTAAACAATAGGTTCCATATTTTTGCTAACACTAAAATATAGAATGTGTATTGTTTGTAATATAGCTATATCCATTGACCTGTCACAAAATATCTGCCTACAATAGCCATGACCTGCCTGTATATCTTCGCTTCGAGTGGTACAGAATTATTATACCTGTATATGTAAATTAATTCAATGATATTTCCGACCGGGTGAACCGAGTTTCTCTGCTGTTTCAATATCCGACGTACAATCGATAGGCTCATCTGGAGGGAAGCTAATTATGTCTATCACTTTCCTAACGTGCAGTGGGTCTGTCTGATGTCAGCTCTGTCGTGATTGTGCCTCGCCGAGTCTTCTGTTGGTATGTAACTGCATTCGGAAACTTGGAGGATTTCTCCTTATCGGCTCAAGACATATTATGCTGCTGTTCATTTGTCGTAAGTGAATTGTGTGCTATGTAATATTGTTGAAAACGCGTTTTCATTTAGGTCTAACATATATTAAAGTGGATAGATTAGAATCGTTTGTATTTTCTTATACAGGGTGAGCATAAAATCTTTCCCTAATTACAAACATTTATTACAAGAAAACTGCTGTACGTGGAATACAAATATATATATTTTTTCAAAATGTAACTCAAGAAGTTTTTTTACAACCCATTAGTACACTTCAACATGTGCTCCTTTTGTTTCACGGAGAACGTCTAATCGATAATCAATTTCTCTCCACGTGTTCTCCAACATGTCTTCAGTTATTGCAGCAAAAGCGTCAGTTATTCTTGCCTTCAAATTTGTAATATCTGGAACTGGTGTCGAAAACACTTTGTCCTTAACATACCCCCATAAAAAGAAGTCAAGGGGGGTGGGGTGATATCCGGCGATCGTGGTGGCCAGGGTGTCGGACCATCTCTCCCAATCCACCTGTTTGGAAATGTTGCATCCAAAAACCTACGAACATGTGATCCCCAGTGTGGAGGTGCACCATCTTGTTGGAAAATTATCCACGGCTGAAACTCTTCTAACTGAGATGCAACGTAAAGTTCCAACATGTCCAGGAAAACATTTGTTTGTAATCAGGGAAAGACTTTATGCTCAGCCTGTAATTTTCTTCTGGGTCTTAAAAGCGTTTTGTTTCTGAATGAGCGAAGTCCAGATTTACCGTAAGTGATCAAGGTTAGGATGTGGGTCGATTGTCTGAGCGACCTGCAAGAAATGCAGTCAAGCAGAACTGCTGGAAGGGAGAGCGGATAGAGCCGGCTGCGAACCAATGGGAGCCGTGAGCCTGTGAACCTGAATTGCTATTGGCCCCTAAATCAATCCAATACCAAATTTCATGATAATTCATCTACATGATTGAGACATGCGGACGGACAGTTGCAATCAGCCCACTATGCGGTAATTTTATGCGTATTATGGAAAGAAAGCTTAGTGTCGCTTTAAATTTCTGCTCTTGTGCCCAATAAAAGTGGTAATGTGTTCGCCAGTGGAAGAGTACGACACATGTTAATCTGCATTAGTTCTGATTTTTTAAATAATACGGGTGTAAATTTGCTGACAAACCAAATTGCACTAAAGATATTAGTACCTAAGCCTTCTCATAATTCAGGAAATTATGCAAGTAAAATAACAGTCCTTCACGTAAAGTTCCAAAAACGAAGTTTCATCAAAATCCGTTCGGTGGGATTGGCTGTGATACGTGCAGACGGACGGAGTCTAATAATATAATTGCATTCCGTCTAAGCAACTTTGTTCTTGAAGGTCAAAACAGCTGCATGTTTCGGCCCTGTAAAGTAGCCAGCATCAGGCTGACTATGAATAATTAATTTTAATTCAATATTAGTAAAAAAAATTAAACTAAATTAATTCGTTGTGTTAAATGCACAGCGCTATTCCAAATCTCGTAACACGCTTAAGAGCAAGTAAGTAAATGAAGCAATTTTTGAGCAAACGTACCTGCGAAATATTGCGGCTACTGTTGAGCCAGACAGACAGACAGACAGACACGTTTCTAAGGACAGCACTTTCGTGTATGCCGTCTGCTCGTAAAATTGCCTACATCTCTCTCAATTTAGTTATTGGAATTATTAAGATTTTATTGCACTTAATATACAGCTACAATTAATTACTTAATTGTCTTCTTCTTCTTCTTCTTCTTCTTCTTCCATTGGCACTACAGCCCACTGTGGGCTTTGGCCTGTCGAAAAATGTCCTTCCAGTTTTTCCTATCTGCCACCAACTCTTTCCATCTTCTCACTCCCACTACTTGAAGATCTCTTTCTACTTCCTCTTTCCATCTTTTCCTGTGTCTTCCCCTTCTTCTCGTCCTTTCCAGTTCGTGAGTGAAGATCTTTTTGGGCACCCTATCCTCCTCCATTCTCGCTAGGTGACCTAACCAGCTTATCCTTAGCCCTTTTATCCATTTTACTGTATTTTCTCCTTTGCTCATCTCTTCTAGTTCTTGATTAATTATTTAATTATATAATTATAAAATAATATCCTATTACATCTGAGCTGCAAGTCTTTTACATGTTTTATATATATATATATATATATATATATATATATATATATATATGTGTGTGTGTGTGTGTGTGTGTGTGTGTGTGTGTGTGTATATATATATATATATATATATATATATATATTACCTACTGAAAAGTTAGAGATATCATGCTGTAAATTACAGCAGGAAAACTTCCTCTTTTTTATTTCCTTTCTCTGCAGCCTGATGATAGCTACTTCAGCTGGCCGAAACATGTAATGGTTTGACCTTTAGGAATAAAATTGTTTCTAGAGGAAATTAAATTAGGCTATGTTATTATTGTGATATAAACGCAGCGAAAGTGGACCTCCTTACGACGAATCCTACAGTCGTTTTTACAGTTGTTTTTCGCAGGAATATAAAAACTACAATGTATGTGTAACTATAAAATCTTAACTCAGAACAATTTTAATTTTGTTTGATCCTAATGCATCCTGCAAAATATTTCTATGTTGTTGTAACACTAGAGTAAATGCAATAACAATATTTGGTAAATGAGTTTTTTTTTTTGTGGAAGTGCGTCGTTTTTGTTTCCATAATTTTTCAAGAATACGGTTTTGCTCCTATATTGCAAGAGCATCTTACTGGCCGCGCGGTCTAAGGCGTAGGTCTGTTGCCGCTCTCTTGCCGGAATTGCGGGTTCGAATCCCTTCAGGGACATGAATGACTCTCTGTTGTGAGTGTAGGGTGTTGTCAGGTAGAGAAAGAAAAATTAACCACAAGTAATCTTGGAAAGAATAAAAATAAGCCAAATTATATCTGCATATCAAAACAACGAAAGAAAGAAAAATAAAAGCCAATCTAACCTCATAAAAAATAGTTTGAGCCAAAGCACGTAGACCACCTAATAAGGAATAACCAGAATTAGAAGACCACCCAGCAATTATAACAGTATAAACACCAAGACTAGTACAAGCCCCCCAAAATAATAAACCCAATTCAATAGAAATAAAACCACTTAAGTATGGTATTAACAACCAAACCAACAAAGAAAGAAAGAAAACTCGTTCGGAGGAGTCCTACCGAGTGTGATCATGAAGCCTGGATAATGAGGAGGCCCTGGCTTACTAGCGGCTGTTGAGGCATGGAAAAAAATTCGAAAGAGCACCTTTTTAGGGAGAGGGAATCATTAAGCAACATTACCAGTCGCTATTCGGTATTGCACTGCCCTCTTCCCAGTTCATACATATCACAATACATCTTCGTGTCCTTCTTTATGGTAACGCTGATTTCTTGTATCTAAGAATTCACCCGTAGTAAATACAAATTTCAGACCGCACTGTTTTAGTGGCGACTTTGACCGCCCGTAATATTAAGCTTCTGCAAAACGTCCAGTTCTTGAGCTGATAACCTGCTGCTGCACTTGGTAACGCTCAAGTAGGTTCTCGAATTACGCAGCAACGTAAACAGAACAAGGTCACATTCCTGACTGCGTCAGCAGGTCTGAGAACTGAACTGTCCCTCATCGAGCTAAACATGACAAGAATTCACGATGATAAGAAGAAAGATCACTTTTCACATAGAAAATTGCATATATGGGGCACACTGCTTTTTAAGAAACGAATTTTTCATATATGAAATGTGATTTTTATTTTTAAATAATGTTACATAATTTGTTGATCTGAATGATATTCTTATCTAACATTTATTCATCATTATCCGCATTATTTTGGTATAGTTGCATGTAGGTACAGACTCCTTGTTTTGAAATATTCTTTCAGAAAATAAGTCTGAGGGGTTAAGTGGTCAAATTAAATTGGAAGATATTGCCGTAAACTGCCCAAATCGTGGATTATGACAAATTGTCTGAGATATCTGTATAATCAAATGCAGGCAGCAATTCCCTGCCTGCATTTGCATACTGCTGCGTTTTAATTCAACACGCAGCAAGGATTCGAACTCCAATTGAGAAGTCAAAACTATTTTCTTAAGCTTTTATGCCTTAAAGTACTTCATATATTTGCTTTAATACTGCTGCGATTACAACAACAACTACTACTACTACTACTACTACTACTGCTTTTGATACTACTCTTGCTGCTGCTATTACTACTACTACTATTAATATTACTGCTACTACTACTGATACTACTCTTGCTGCAATTACTACTACTACTACTACTAATATTACTGCTACTACTACTACACTACTACTAATGCTACTACTACTACTACTACTACTACTACTACTACTATTACTACTACTACTACTGATACTACTCTTGCCGCCGCTACTACTACTACTACTACTACTACTACTACTACTACTACTACTACTACTACTAATATTACTGCTACTACTACTACTACTACTGCTATTGATACTACTCTTGCTGCTGCTATTACTACTACTACTA